>Ga0209023_10000357_pt1 | contig 72854 bp, 58 predicted proteins | sample LakOneMetagenome_FD_187468 | JGI IMG/M metagenome (GOLD analysis project Ga0209023, IMG submission 187468) | Freshwater and sediment microbial communities from Lake Erie, Canada (SPAdes) (version 2) | ecosystem: Environmental > Aquatic > Freshwater > Lentic | place: Lake Erie, Canada...
TGGTGGCGATCGCCACCACAGCGCGGGACAAAGCGGGGAATCCGGCGCGCTTTCGGGAATGTTGACCAGTTCGGTAGGGTTTTGATCTGTGAGCCGCATGATCTGCGGCGACGTCCGAACCATGGAGCACAGAGATGGCGAGTTTCCGGGACCTCCTCAACGAGGCGAAGGCAGAGATCCGTGAGGTCACCACCTCCGAGGCGGAGGCGCTGATCGACGGTGGGGCGACCCTGCTCGACGTCCGCGAGGCCGACGAGTTCGAGCAGGGTGCCGTGCCCGGCTCGGTGTTCCTGCCCCGCGGCCACCTCGAGAGCCAGGTCGAAGGCAAGGTTGCCGACAAGGCCGGCACGCTCGTCGTGATGTGCGCCGGTGGCGTCCGGTCCGCGTTCGCGGCGCGCACCCTCCAGGACCTCGGCTACTCGAACGTCGTGTCCATGGCGGGCGGGTTCAACCGCTGGAAGGACGAGGGCCGCAACTGGCGCACCCCCGAGGTCCTGACCCCGGATCAGCGCAACCGCTACAGCCGACACCTGCTCCTGCCCGAGGTGGGCGAGGAGGGCCAGCAGAAGCTGCTCGGCGCCAAGGTGCTGCTGCTCGGCGCCGGTGGACTCGGTTCTCCGGCGGCGCTGTACCTGGCGGCCGCGGGCGTCGGCACGATCGGCATCGTCGATATGGACGTCGTCGACGACTCCAACCTCCAGCGGCAGATCCTCCACAACATGGATCGCATCGGCGAGCGCAAGGTCGACTCCGCCAAGAAGACACTCACGCTGCTGAACCCCGACGTGAACGTCATCGCCTTCGACGTGCGCCTCGACGCGTCGAACATCGAAGACATCATCGGCCAGTTCGACCTCGTCGTGGACGGCGCCGACAACTTCCCGGTGCGCTACATGCTCAACGACGCGTCGGTGAAGCTCGGCATCCCCGTGGTGCACGGCTCGATCTTCCGATTCGAGGGCAACATCACCGTCTTCGACCCCAAGCACGGCCCGACGTACCGCGACATGCTTCCCGAACCGCCGCCGGCCGAGCTCGCCCCGAGCTGCTCCGAAGCGGGTGTCCTCGGTGTGCTGCCGGGCATCGTCGGCACGATCCAGGCGCTCGAGGCGATCAAGTTGATCCTCGGCATCGGCGACCCGCTCATCGGTCGCTACCTGGCGTTCGACGCGCTCGACATGACGTTCCGCGAGTTCAAGATCCGCAAGGACCCGTCGAACCAGGTCACCTGGGACAACCGGGATCAGATCCAGGTCGTGGAGCTCGACGGGCACTGCCAGCCGGCGCCGCTGCAGGCGCCAGCCTCGGCCTGAACCTGAACTTCGGCCTGACCCTGGCCTTTGGCGGTGCGATCCGTCGTCAACCGACGGAGAGCACCGCCAGCAGCGTGGGCTGGTCGGTTAGGTCCCGAGCCTTCGTGCGATCTCGGCGCCGATCTCGAGCGAGCTCGTGGCGGCCGGCGACGGCGCGTTGAGCACGTGCAGGGCACCTGGCTCTTCGAGGATCAGGAAGTCGTCGACGAGTGTGCCGTCGTCCAGCACGGCCTGGGCCCGCACCCCGGCCGCAGCGGGCACCAGGTCCGCGTCGGTGAGGTCCGGAACGAGCCGCTGGAGGCTGCGCAGGAACAGTCGTCGTGATGCCGATCGAGCCATCTCGACCATCCCCTGGCGGTAGTGCTGGGCCGCGAGCCGTCGAAACGCCGATGATCGGAGCGTGTCGATCAGCTCGGTTGGTACTGCATCTCGCCAGCGGTAGCCCTCGCGGGCGAAGGCGAGCACCGCGTTCGGCCCGGCGTGCACGGCGCCTTCGATGCCCCTGGTGAGGTGCACGCCGAGAAACGGAAACGCCGGGTCGGGGACGGGGTAGATCAGGCCGCGCACCAGATGGCGGGCATCGGGTGCGAGCTCGTAGTACTCGCCTCTGAACGGGATGATCCGTGCCGGCGACTGAACACCGGCGGCCCCGGCGACGAGGTCGGAGTACAGGCCCGCGCAGTTCACGACGGTGTCAGCACAGATGTCACCGGTCGAGGTGCGGATCCGGTGCCCGGCTCCGATGCGCTGCACGTCGAGCACGCGGGTCGATGTGCGAACCTCACCACCGGCCTCGACGACGTCGTTCGCCAGATGGTGGCACAGCGCCACGTAGTCCACGATGCCGGTCTCGGCGACGCGCAACGCAGCAACACACCGTAGATGCGGCTCGTGTTCGGCAGCTTCGCTCGGCGACATCAGGCGAACGTCGAGGCCATGCTCCACGCCCCGAGACTCCAACGCCTGCAGGCCGGCCAACTCGTCGGTGGACGTGGCGGCGATCAGCTTGCCCGTGATCGCCACATCGACGCCGTGATCGCGTGCGTACGCCACGATCGAGCGGCTCCCGGCCCGACACATCGACGCCTTCAGCGATCCCGGCCGGTAGTAGATGCCGGAGTGGATCACGCCGCTGTTTCTTCCGCTCTGGTGACGGGCGACGTCACGCTCCTTCTCAGCGACGAGCACGCGTCGGCCGGGTTGTGCAGCGAGCAGCGCTCGGGCGGTGGCCAGGCCGACGATTCCCCCGCCGATCACCAGGACGTCGACGTTCGGGGTGTCGGACCGGATCACGCTGTCACTGTGCCCCGACCCGGTCGATGAGCGGTGGACCCTCCGCAGGTGGTGACGGGACCGTGCAGTAGCTTTGCTCGTCTTGGAGACGAACGAGGCCGAGGATTCGACCCGTGTTCGCCGGCGACGAGGGGCTGCGGCGGAGCGTGGTGGGCGCTACGGGCGTGGCGGCGTCAGATATGAGCCCTTGGTGGTGTTCGTCATCGTGTACGTGGCCTTGTGCTCCTGGGTGCTCGCCACGCCCCTCGGTAGCGCTCCCGACGAGCCGGCGCACGTGGTCAAGGCCGTCTCGGTGTGGCAAGGCGAGCTGCGAGGCTCGCCTCGGTCTGTCCCGTCCTTGCGTCCCGGCGTGGACGTTGACCTCGATGTCGTCCACATCCCCGACAGCTACTTGGACTACGCGGCCGGCGGCCAGTGCTCGTGGGGCAAGCCCGACCTGAACGCTGCCTGCGACGCCGAGCCCCGCACCGACGATCGGCGGGTGGAAGCGGTCAGCCCGGCAGGTTCCTACCATCCGCTGTACTACACCCTCGTCGGCTGGCCCTCGCGGATCCTGTCGGGCGGATCTGGCGTGTACGCCATGCGATTCGTGTCGGCAGCGATCTGTGCGCTGCTCCTGAGTGCTGCGTACTGCTCCCTTCGTCGACTGGTCGGGCGGCCGGTCGCTGCCATGGGCCTGACGGTGGCATTGACGCCGGTCGCGTTCTATCTCGGCGGGATCGTCAATCCGAACGGTGTCGAGGTCGCGGCCGGGATACTGACGTGGTGCGCTGCGTTGCGCGTCTTCTGCGACTGGGATGTGACCCGCCGACCGGCATGGCCAGGGGTCGTGTCGCTCGTGGCGGGATGCGCCTTCCTCGCGAACGGACGAGCAGTCGGCGCCGTGTTCGCCGTGGCGATCCTGGTGCTCGCGCTCGCGACGGCCGGTTGGAGCCGGGTCCGACCAATGGTGACGGACCGTCGAGCGTGGGCGCTCGTCGGGGCACTGCTGGTCGCCGGCGTGCCGAGCCTGATCTGGCTGGCGTTCAACCCGGTGGTGATCGTGCCGATTCCCGGCTCCCCGCCTGGTCAGAACGAGATCGTGACGCTCGTCGGGATGGTGGACGACTGGCAACGCCAGCAGGTGGCGATGTTGGGATGGAACGACACCGGTCCGGTTACCGTCGCGGTTGTGGCCTGGAGCATCGCTGGGTCGTTGCTGCTCGGAACGGTGCTGATGTTCGCCCGTCGGCGCATGATCATCAGCCTGGGCGCAGCGATCGCGGTCGCGCTGCTCCTGCCGTTTGCACTCCTGATCCCGACGATGGACAGCATCGGACCGGTGTGGATGGGGAGGTACGGCTTGGCGTTCAACGCAGGCCTGCCGATCCTCGCTGTGGTCGCGACCAGGGGCATGATCCCGTGGTTGCGGGCCCGTCCCATCGCGCTTGGCTGCGCTGTGTTGTGCACGCTCGGCATGGCGGCAGCACAGTTCAGCTGGTTGCACCGCAACGCGGTTGGGTCTGCGGGACCGTTGCCCTTCTGGGAGTGGAACGGATGGGCACCACCGGTGCCGGCGGTTCTGCTCCTGTTGACCACGCTCGCAGTGCCGGTGGCTGCGTTCTGCGTGGCGGCTGCGCAGCGCGGTACCGGAGACGTGTAGGCAGAACGGCCGACGCGTCGTCGGTCAGAGCGACGGCGTTGCGTGGCGCCGGTCGTCAGGGTGGCGCATCTCACGCACGACGAGCGTCGCGACCAGCGCACATGCAACGGCACCGGCTGCGACCATACCGAGCTCGACGCGCAGGAAGATGTCGCGTCCGTTGGTGGCAACGACTCCGAAGAATGCGGCGGTTGCCACGCCCCACGGCCATCCGGTCTGGCGTTGGTGGTGCAACGCGATCTGGGCCTGGTTCAACGTCAATGCGGCGGTCATCAGCATGGACGACAAGGTGAGCAGTGCCATGTCCCGGCCGGTCAGCAGGGCGAACTCGTCGCCGAACAGGACCTTGATCGCGAACGGCCCGAGCAGCGCGGCGCCCATCGTTGCGATCACGGTGCAACCCGCCATCATCACGTTGAGCCGTCGGAGATCGGATCGGAACCCGGGCAGATCGCCGACCGCTGCGAGCCGGGACAGCCTCGGCAACACGATCGCCTGGATCGCCTGGAAGAGGAAGAGCGGGATTCGTGCGATCACCAGGCCGGACAGGAAGATGCCGGCCTTGTCCTCGTCGACCCGACCGCCGGTGACCTCGATCGCCAGGGTGCCGACGTTGATCGCTAGCGCGCTGAGGAACGAAGTCAGGAGTAGGAACCCCATCGATGCACACAGCTTGGACCACTTCGGTGCCAGGTCGACCACCAACTCGGGGTCCGTGCAGGCGCTCGTCGCGACGGTGTCGATGCTGTTCGAGTTCGGGCGGCGCCGTACCTGCATCGCTGCGTAGCCGACTGCGATCCCGACGTACGCGCTGCCCGCCACGATCAGCCCGTACGACGCAGGGTGCAGGGCGCCCCACCAGAGCAATCCGATACCGGGGATCGCCTTGGCGATCGCGTCGCCCGCGAACATCAGACCGTAGGCGTGGAAGCGGTGTTCACCCGAGAGCACACCACGCAGCAGGAACATCAGCCAGACGCCGACGAGGCCGATCAGGAGCAACCACACGAAGACCACGTCGTTGCGGAACAACGAGTCGGCGATGCGATGGCGGGCCAGGATCCCTGCGACCAGAGCGACGCCGAGCAACCCTGCCGATGCAATCGACACGCGCTGCACCAGCGATGACCAGCCCGCCCCACGGGCCGCTCGTGCGGCGATCGAACGCGACAGCTCCTGCTCGACCGGGATGAAGAGCCCGTTTCCGATGAGGAACAGCACAACCCAGAGCACGGAGACGACGGCGAAGCGGTCGGGGCCGAGGTCACGTCCCGCTGCGGAGAGGAAGACGTAGGACGCCACTCCGTCGAGCAGCAGCCCGAGCGTGAGCGAGGACTGGCCGCCCGACAGCGCTGATCGAACCCATTCGCTCGGTCGTCGCGGGATCGGTGCCGCCCCGATCTCGTCGGTGCTGACGGGCAGTGCATCGGCCCGTGCGTGGCTCCCGTTCACGGCGGGGAGCCTATGCCGCAGAGCGAGCGTGGCAGCGGTCCAGTCAGCGGAGGGCGCCACCGTGACCTTGTAGCGTGGCGGCGTGGAAGCGGAGGAGCGCGGAACGGCAATCGATCCGTTCGTCCGGGTCGTGGTACTGAACTGGAACTCGGCCTGGTTCACACGACGGTGTCTCAGATCGCTCGAGGAGACGGACTATCCGGCGGACCGCTTCGAAGTGGTGCTGGTCGACAATGGGTCGATCGACGGCTCGCTGGAGCGGTTGCGGGACTGGTTCCCGGAGCTGCGGATCGTGGAGAACGGGGAGAACCTCGGCTTTGCGGAAGGCTGCAACCGAGCGATGCGCGCCCGAGGCGGAGTGGACGCGATCGCGTTGATCAACAACGACGCCGTGGCAGACGCCGGGTGGCTGCGAGCGATGGTCGACGCGCTCGGCGTCGACGACCGGATCGGAGCGGTGTCGGCTCGGCTGGTGCTCGAGCCCGGATTCGTTCGCGTCGACGTTCGAGTAGCGGGCACGGTCGACGTCGACAAGGTTCGAATCGATGGCGTCGACGTGACCGGAGCGGTGCGCTACTCCGGATTCGAGGCGGTGTCCAACGCCGCATGGCCACTTGACATCACTCATCGCTTGCACGGTGGAAGCGCCACGATGTGGGTGCCTGCAGGTGCCAGCGTGGGCGAGGTCGAACTCCGGTTTGCCGGCGACGGCCTCGTGACGCTGCTGCACGACGGTGAGGAGTCGACGATCTCTGCGCCAGGCGTGTCGGTCCTGGCGGCGGGAAGCGAACGTACGAGGTTGCTGAACGGGATCGGTACCGCCCGCAACGAGCGTGCCGAAGGCTATGACCGCCACTACGGCGTGCCGGAGGGAACGCTGGCTGAGGAGCGTGAGTCGGTCGTCGACGTCGACGGCGTGTGCGGCGGCGCTGCGCTCCTGCGATCGACCATGCTCGACGAGGTCGGCCTGTTCGACCCTCGGCTGTTCGCCTACTACGAAGACACCGACCTGTCGTGGCGCGCCACCCGGGCTGGCTGGCGCATGGTCGCAGCACCTGCTGCCCGGGTCGAGCATGCCTTCGGCGCGTCGGGAGGGAGCCGTGCTGTCGGCTTCTTCCACCTGGATCGGCGCAACTGGTGGCTCACCGCCGAGCGCAACGCTACCGAGCCGCAGCGATCCCTGGTTCGTTCCGAGGTGCGCCGGGAGGTTCGCACCGCGGTTCGCTCGAACATCGCAGGGCGACTCAAGCGTCGGCATCTTCCTTCGGTCGTGCTCGTTCGGGCGTGGGTGGCGATCGTGGCCGACCACGCGTCGGAGGCTCGGCGGCGCAACCATCCGGCGTTCGGTCCGGTCGGCTCTCGACCGACCGCCAAGGTGGTCGGTCGGTTCCAGCCGAAGTCGCGGCCCGGGATCCCAGGCCCGAGGCCGTGGGGTCCCGTGCACCTGCAGATCGCAGTCGACGACCTGATCGCTGCCAGCACACCGCTCGGTTGGCGACCCGAGGACGTGGTGTCGGCCACCACGGTGGTGCGGGCGCTGCTGCAGGACCACCCGGAGCTCGACGTCGTGGCGACGGTTGTACGTCCCGATGGTGCCCGGCGCGTTGCATCGCCACGCCAGATGGCGACCCTGCTGGGTGCCCCGTTAGCGGTCCCGGCGACCACGGTGGCGATTGCCGCACCCGATCCAGAGGTGACGGTTCGGCTCGTCCCGGTTGCCGACGGTGTCGAGGCCCTAGTCGTGGCGTCCCATGGCCAGCTCGGAGCGGTTCGCCTCGACGACGATGCGGCCGAAGCAGTCGCCAACCTCTCGCTGGAGGTCCGCCGCAATCCGACGATGCGGGGCAGAGACGCGGGCTGATGGGAGCTCGTGGTGTGGTCCCACCCACGGCGGAACAACCCGGCGGCACTAGTGTTCGCCGGATACATGGAACCGCTTCGTCGTTCTGACGTGCTCGTGTTGGTGCCGGCGCTCAACGAGGAGGCGACCGTGGCTGCTGTGGTCGCCGGTGCTCGAGCGCGTCTGGATTGCGATGTGCTCGTGATCAACGACGGGTCGTCGGATCGCACCACCGATGTGGCGCTGGCCGCCGGCGCCATGGTGATCGAACACCCTTTCAACCTGGGTGTCGGCGCTGCGATCCGGACTGGACTTCGGGTGGCGGCGTCTCAGCGGCGTCCCTACGTCCTGCAGCTCGACGCCGATGGTCAGCACGAGCCAGCGGAAGCGCAGCGGCTGCTCGATCGTGTGCAGAGCGGCGACGCCGACCTCGTTGTCGGGTCGCGATTCCAGGCGGGCTACCGGGTGTCGAAGGTGCGCGGAGCGATGATGTCGGCGCTGAGCCGTGTCATCTCCAAGCGGGTGGGCGTGGAAGTGGACGACACCACGAGTGGATTCCGGGCCTTCGGCCCAAAGGCGATCGCCCTCTTCGCCCGTTACTACCCCACGGTCTACCTTTCCGACACGGTTGAAGCGCTGCTGCTCGCATCGGATGCCGACCTTCGAGTCGAGGTGGTCCCCGTGCAGATGCATGAGCGCCAAGGTGGTGAGCCGTCCTCCAGGCGGTTGCGCAGCGCGCTGCAGCTGACCCGGCTGTGGCTGGTGATCCTGATGCACCCCGTCCGCCGGCCCCCGATCCAGCGAGGCGTTCCCGATGTCGCTTGAGGTCTTCGTCCTGGTGATCGCGTTCGCGAACATCGCTGTGGTGTTGGAGTTCGTCCGGCGTCGAAAGCTCGCCGAGTCGTTCGCGCTGCTCTGGTCCTGCGTCGCAGTCGGCGGCATCCTGCTGGTGCTGCTCCGGCCGCTCATCGACCGCTTCTCGCACTTCGTCGGAGTGGAGGAAGGGACTTCGGTCCTGTTCGCGCTCGGGATCCTGTTCCTCATCGTGGTGAGCATGTACCTGTCGGTGCACATCACGGCGCTCGAGGACAAGGTCGAGGCGCTCGCCGAAGACCTGGCGATGGTCAAAGGGGTGCGGAATCCACCCTCAGATGCCGCACCCCCATCAGAGGACGTACACCAGTAGGCTTCGCCCCCATGTCGAGTCGCTCTCGCGGCCGGATCCTGCGTCGTCTCAGCGTCGTGTTCGGGTTCGGACTGCTGTTCGCTGCTGTTCCTCTCCCGGGGCTCACCTTCGCCACCCAGTCCGTCGGGGCCACCGCCGAGGTGCCAGCGGCGGTGGCGATGACGCCGCAGCAGGTCGCCGAGCTCCAGGCCGTTGCAGATGAGCCCATCGGAGTCGACCGTGTCGTCGCGGCCGACGTCGACGCCGGCACGTTCACCGCCATCGGCTTCACGTTCGACGCGCAACCATCAGCGCCGGTGTTCGCTCGCGTCCGCGACGCGAACGGTGTCATGGGGAAGTGGCAGGAGCTCGAGCGTGAGGACGCCGAAGGCCCTGACCCGTCCAGCTCCGAGGCGGGCCGTTCGGGCACCGCACCGATGTGGGTCGGTGCCGCCACCGGCTACGAGGTCAGCCTCTCGGCATCGGATGCACGTGGTGCGCAGGTGGTGACGGTGCACGACGAGCTGCACCGGAGCATCGCGGCGTCGACCGACGTCGCCGGTGCCGCCATCGCTGCTCCGTTCACGATCGGACTTCGGTCGGCCTGGAACGCTCGGCCCCCCAAGGATACGAGCTACGCCACCACGGTCAAGATGGCGGTCGTCCACCACTCCGACAGCGGCAACAACTACTCGCCGTCGCAGGTCCCCGGCATCCTGCAGTCGATCCAGGCGTTCCACATGGACGGCCGCGGCTGGTCCGACATCGCCTACAACTTCGTGGTCGACAAGTTCGGTGGCATCTGGGAGGGCCGAGGTGGCGGCATCGACCGTCCCGTCATCGGCGCGCACGCGCAAGGCTTCAACACCAACACCGTCGGGGTCATGGTCATCGGCGACTACACGCAGGCCACACCGACAGCCGGGTCACTCGAGAGCGTCGCTCGGGTCATTGGCTGGAAGATGTCGCTGCACGGCAGCAACCCGAGCGACACCGTCGCCTTCACTTCAGGCGGTTCCCCCAAGTTCGCGGCGGGTCAGGTCGTGTACCTCTCCGGCGTTGTGGGCCACCAGGACACTGGCCTCACGTCATGTCCGGGCAGCATCGAGTCGTCGCTCGGATGGATCCGCTCCCGCGCTCAGGAGTGGACGTCGTGGCTCCGGGCAACGGCATCGCCGGTCGGCAGCCTGGATTCCCTCGTCGGGGGCAGCGCGTCGGTCACCGCTCGCGGCTGGGCGACGGACCCGTCCACGTCGGTGCCACCGAACGTCCAGCTCTCGGTCGCCGGACGCTCTGTGACCGTGCAGGCGAACCGCTCCCGGCCTGATGTGCAGGCCGCGTACCCGGCCTATGGGGCGAACACCGGCTTCGAAGCGACCATCGGTGGCGTTCCGCCCGGCAAGCAGCTTGCGTGCGTGGTCGCGAACGATGCCGATGGCGGCACACCGCTGTCGTTCGGCTGCGCCCGCGTGAACGTGACCGACCCGACGGGCCTGAGTCCGACCGGATCGATCCACCAAGCGGTCGGCATGATCGGCGGTTTCCGGATCACGGGCTGGACCAGCGACGCCGATGGAGGTGGTTCCAGGGTCGTGACCGTCCTCGTCGACGGTGTCGCGACACAGAGCGCCACCACCGATCCGCTCGGTGGGTTCAACATCACCCGGGCGGGTGTCCTGGCTGGCCGCCGGGAGCTGTGCGTGCAGGTCGCGAACAGCGGTCCGGGCGGCCAGGACGCGATCGTCGACTGCGCGATGGTCGACGTGGCGGGTTTCCCGCCGCAGGGCAACATCGACGACTTCATCCACGATGGTCGCTACATCGCGTTGTCCGGCTGGGCGTTCGACCCCGAGTCGCTCGGGTCGATCAACGTCGAGATCTACCTGGACGGTCGCCGGGTGTCGACCGTGGCCACAGGTCGGTTCCGTCCCGACATAGCGCTCGCCTTCGGGATGGGCGAGCGCAGCGGCTGGGGTGCGGAGCTGTGGGCGTTGCCGAACGGCTCCCACAAGGTCTGCGCCGTTGCGGACAACGTCGGCGGCGGTGCCGATCAGTCCTTGGGATGCCGCAGCTTCGTGGTCAAGTGAGCAGGCATCTGCTCCTCGGTCAGCAGTGAGCTCACAGGTCGGTCGGAGCCTCGATGTCTCTCGAGACGACCTGCCCGCTGCGGTCCACCCATCCAACGTGTCGAGCAGGATTGCCCACGACCAGCTGATGCGGCTGGACGGGCCTGGTCACGACGGCACCGGCGCCCACCATCGAGAACTCACCCAGGTCGTTGCCGCAGATGATCGTCGCGTTCGCCCCGATCGACGCGCCGTCGCCCACGTGCGTCGGGGTGACCGTCCAGTCCGGATCGAACGCCCGTGGCACCAGATCGTTGGTGAACACCGCGCTCGGACCGACGAACACGTCATTGCCGATGGTGACGCCGGTGTAGACCGACACGTTGTTCTGCACCTTGACCCGGTCGCCGATCCGAGCGCCGGCATCGACGAAGACGTTCTTGCCCAGGACGGTGTCGCCGCCGATGGCCGCCCCGGAGCGAACATGCGCGTGGTGCCAGACCTTGGTCCCGTCGCCGATGTTCGCTCCGTCCTCGACCACGGCGGTCGGATGGATGAATGGTTCGGTCGTCATGTGGGGGGAACCTCCGGACGTGGCGCTCGGGGTGGTGATCCAGGCGGCAGCGTGACCGGCCAGGGTTCTGAGCAGCCTCGCATGCTAGACATCGCCCTCGTGAGGAGCACCCCGATCGTCGGTCTGAGTGCCGCGCGCCCACGGTCGAGCGCTCCTGCGGACGCTGCGACGCGGAGCGGTCGGTGACGAGCACGGAGGCTCCGAGGTTGTCCGGAACGATCACACCCACCGAATCCACCGAATCCGCCGACGACGGCGCCGAGCACCGTTCTTCCGATCGCCGAGGTGTGCTCCCCGTACGCGGAGTGGACTCGTGGCGGTGGGACGCAGTGGTCATCGCGCTGATCATGGTGGTGGTCGTCGCGTTCAACTGGTTGCACGTCGCGGCCTACAAGCCGCTGTCGCCGATCGACGAGTTCCAACACGTCGACTACCTCTACAAGGCCGGCAAGGGCGAGATGGTCGGTCGTGGCGACCTGGTCGGTGACGAGGCCATGCACGAGGAGGCCTGCCGAGGGATCGACGCCGTAGGGCCAGTGCTGCCGTGCCTTCCCATCGGGAGCTACAACGCATCGCAGTTCCAGGAAGGTGGGCAGAACACCGCCTACATCCATTCGCCCGTCTACTACTTCGGGACGGCCTGGGTCGGGAAGGTCGTCGTCAAGGTGACGCCGATCGACAACTTGATGAAGGCCGCTCGGCTGCTCGGGCCGATGTGGGTCCTCCCCGCGCTGCTGCTCATGGTGCCGACGATGCGCCTCTTGGGCGCGAGGGTCGCGTCACGGTTTGCTGTGTCGCTGTTGGCCGTGACGGTACCGATGGTGCTGCACGCCACCGCCACGGTGAACCCCGATGCGACGGCGCTCTTGGGTGGTGCGCTCATCTTGTGCCCTCCGATCCTCCTCGGCGCTCGTTGGTCCGGGCGGGCCGGGCGGCTGCTCGACGGCCTCGCCGCGGCGGCGTCGATGGCGCTGAAGCCGTCCAACCTGGTCGTCCTGATCGCGGGTCTGTGGTTGCGTGTGGACCTGACGTTGGGGCCGGCACGTGCCGATGAGGTCATCGCCGATGAGGGCCCGGTCACCGATGTTGGCGACGAGGTCCACGTGAACGAGGTCGTCGAGGTCGATCTCACCTCGAGCGCCGGCCCGGCGACAGTTGCGTCATCGAGCCCGTCAGTCCCGAAGGCTCGGCGGTTCCGGACCGTGGCAGCAGCGCTGGTTCCGCTGCTCATCGGCGCCGGGATCGTCAGCGTCGTGATGCTCCTGGTGCAGTCCGGCCTGGCCCACGAAGATCCGAAGAAGATCGTGATGCTCAACCGCTTCATGATCAAGGGGTTCCCGTGGACCCAGTTCGGCGAATCGTTCCTGTCCACCGGTTCGTTCACCGCCGGTGGGTCGGGCACCAGCTACCTGGCACCGTTCCTGCGCCTTCCCTTCATCATCGTGATGAGCGGTCTGATCGCCTTGGCGTCGCTCGTGACGACCGGAGTTGCAGCGATCCGACGCGACCGCGTCGCAGCGATGGCACGCTCCACCCTGGTCGCGACCGTCCTCGGGGCGCCCGCGCTGATCATCGTGAACTTCGTGCTCCAGCAGATCTACGTCAGCATCCCTGCCCGGTACTTCATGTCGCTGATCCCCGGCGTCGCCATCGTGTGCGCCGTGGTGCTGGGCCGGACCAAGCTGGCAGAGCGGGCACTCTGGCTGGTGACGGCGGTCTGGCTCGGATCGCTCACCTTCGCGTTCGTCGCGGCGGTCTGAGACCCCCACCTGCGTTCTCCTGCACGGACCCTTCCGTGCTAGACATCGCCGTCGTGAAGGGCCTGATCCTCTCCGGTGGCGCGGGCACACGTCTGCGCCCCATCACCCACACCAGCGCCAAGCAGTTGGTCCCCGTGGCCAACAAGCCGATCCTGTTCTACGGCATCGAGGACATGGTCGCCGCGGGCATCACCCAGATCGGCATCATCACCGGCGAGACGGGTCCCGAGGTGATGGAAGCGGTCGGCGACGGGTCTCGCTTCGGCGCGGAGATCACCTACATCCCGCAGGACGAGCCGCTTGGCCTCGCGCACTGCGTCCTGATCGCTCGGGACTTCCTCGGCGATGACGACTTCGTGATGTACCTCGGCGACAACATGCTCCAGCAGGGTCTGGACGGCTTCGTCAAGGTCTTCGAAGAGGACCGCGCCCGCGCTGCGGAGCCGACGCTGGATGACGACCACGTCGCCCCGTCCGCCCAGATCCTCCTGTGCGAGGTGCCCGATCCTCACCGGTTCGGCATCGCCGAGGTGGACGCGGACGGGCACGTGGTTCGCCTGGTCGAGAAGCCGGAGGATCCGCCGTCGAACCTCGCTCTCGTGGGCGTGTACCTGTTCACGCCCGCGATCCACGAAGCGGTCGCGTCGATCGAGCCCTCAGAACGGGGTGAGCTGGAGATCACCGACGCGATCCAGTGGCTCATCGACCACGGTCAGCGGGTTCGCCACGATTCGCTCACCGGGTGGTGGCTGGACACCGGCAAGAAGGATCCGCTCCTCGAATCGAACCGGCGGGTTCTCGAGACGTTGGAACCCCGAATCGCCGGCGATGTCGACGACGCTTCTGACATCGACGGTCGGGTGGTCGTCGAGGCCGGTGCCGAGGTGCGCAACAGCCGGATTCGTGGTCCCGTGATCATCGGCGAGGGAACCCGCATCGTCGACTCCTACGTCGGTCCGTTCACGGCGATCGCGTCCGACTGCTACGTCGAGGCGTCAGAGATCGAGCAGTCGGTAGTGCTCGACCGTTCGAGGATCGTCGGGGTAGCGCGCCTGTCTGATTCCCTGATCGGTCGTGATGCCGAGGTGCACCGGTCGGGTACGCGCCCGGCATCGACGCGACTGATGGTCGGCGACCACTGCTCGATCGACCTCGAGTAGCGCGTCCGGCGTTCAGATCGATCAACTCCAACCACTTCCTCGGGTGCCATCGGTGCGCCCTCCATGCGTCAGGATCGTTCCATGGCTGAGATCACCCCATCAGAGCTCATCGACGGTGTCAGCATCGTGACGCCACAGGTCTTCGGCGACGACCGCGGCTACTTCGTCGAGACGTACCGCCGATCCTGGTTCCCCGGGGGACGCGAGATGGTGCAGGGCAACCGCGGCAACCGCGTTGCGGGCTGCATCGTCGGTCTGCACTACCACCTGCACCAGGCCGACTACTGGTACGTGCCGTTCGGCCACGCTCGTGTCGTCCTGCACGACCTGCGCCAGGGGAGCGCGACCGACGGGGCCACCCAGATGATCGACCTCGGCGAGGTCGACGGCGGGCCCAACGCTCATCTCGGCGTCTACATCCCGCCGGGAGTGGCGCACGGCTTCGCGAGCCTCTCCGACATGGCGATCACCTACCTCGTCGACGGCTACTACAACCCGGCCGACGAGCTCGGTGTGGCGTGGGACGATCCGGCGATCGGCGCCGACTGGGGCCTGACCGACCCGATCCTGTCGACTCGCGACCAGGCCAACCCCCGTCGCTCGGAGATCGAGCCGATGTGGCAGCCGCACGTGTCGCTGCGCACGTGATCGCACCGTCGCTCACTGCTCCCAAGAGCGGTGACGGCGTCAGAGCGACGGTGCACGGGTCGAGCCAGACGGTGCGTCATCATGGTGCAGCAACGAGGAAGGTGTCCGGGTGTACAAGGAACGCGTGATCGCGGCGGTCGTGCCGGCGCACAACGAGGCGGCCCACATCCGCGACGTCATCTCGGGCCTCCCAGCGTCGGTCGACTTCATCGTCATCGTCGACGACAAGAGCAGCGACGACACCGCATCGCTGGCAGAGACGAGCGGTGACGCGCGGGTTCACGTCATCCGTCACGAGCACAACACCGGGGTCGGCGGCGCCATCATCACCGGCCACAAGCGGGCGTTGGAGCTGGGCTCAGATGTGAACGTCATCTTCGCGGGAGATGATCAGATGGACCCGGCATACCTGCCGCAGCTGCTCGACCCGATCGTCGACGAGGGCTACGGCTTCACCAAGGCGAACCGCTTCTACTCGTCCACGTCGTTCGAGGGCATGCCGTCGTATCGGGTGTTCGGCAACGTGCTGCTGTCGTTCGCCAACAAGGCGGCCTCGGGCTACTGGAACCTGTTCGACCCCCAGAACGGCTACACGGCCACGACCGCCGAAGTGCTGCGGCGACTCGACCTCGATGCCATCTCGCAGGGCTACGAGTTCGAGAACGACTTCCTGCTCCACCTGAACATCCTCAACGTGAAGGCACGCGACATTCCGATTCCCGCCCGCTACGGCTCAGAGGTATCGGGGATCAAGCTGCATCGGGTCATCCCGGCCATCGGGGGGATGCTCTTCTCGGGGTTCTTCCGCCGCGTCATGCGCAAGTACGTCGTGGGCTCGTTCTCGCCGATCGCCCTCTTCTTGTTCTCCGGGATGTTGCTCTGGCTCTGGTCGGCGGTGTTCGGTGCATGGACGATCTACGAGACCATCGGTCCCGGCTCGGCGACCACCGGCACGGTGTTGCTGGCCGTGGTGCCGTTCCTGATGGGGTTCCAGCTGATCCTCACCGCGCTGACGCTCGACATCCAGGCCTCACCTGGATGACGATGCTCAGGCGGTCGCTGTTCCCCGTTGCGGGTCCGTCCGATCCGGGTCCATGCGGTCCGTCTCGCGAGTTCTGAACAGTTGAGTGGAGGAGTGCCAGTGAGTGCCAAGGTCGCGGTGATCGGTGCCGGGAACATGGGAGCCAACCACGCTCGTGTCATCGCGGCGTCGGATCGTGCCGAGCTCGCGGTCGTGGTCGATGTCGATGCGGCGCGTGCCGCGTCGGTGGCGGAACCGCTGGGCGCCGTGGGCGAAACGGCGATCGAGCGCGCCGCCGAATGCGACGCGGTGGTCATCGCCGCCAACACCGAAGCGCATCTCGACATCGCCGGCCCGTTGCTCGAAGCAGGCGTGAACTGCCTGGTGGAGAAGCCGCTGGCCGATGACCTTGCCGCGGTAGACGCGCTGATCGCTGCGTCGGAGGCAGCGGACGCTGCGCTGATGTGCGGGTTCGTCGAGCGCTACAACCCGGCGGTCGTCGGCGCTCGTGACGTCATGGCGGGCACACCCCGTCACCTGATCTCGCTGCGACACTCGCCGCACAACCCGAGGACGCGCTCATCGGTGATCGACGACCTCCTCATCCACGACATCGACCTTGCGCTCGGCCTGGTCGGCGGCCAGATCCGTTCTGTCGGCGGTGGGCGTTGGGTGTCGCCCGACGGAGTCGAAGAGGTCGTGGACTGCACGCTCGTGTTCGAACACGGTGCCGTCGCCACGCTGTCGAGCAGTCGGGCCAGCCAGCGAAAGGTCCGATCGATCTCGCTGACGACCGACGACCTGCTCGTCGAGATCGATCTCCTGCGTCACGACCTCACGACCTACCACCACCGTTCCGGTGAGGTCCTGGACCGTGGTGGCCCGATCTACCGCGCCGAGACGGTCGTGGAGATCCCGTTCGTCCGCCACGCCGGAGAGCCGCTCGCCGTCCAGTTCGAGCACTTCTTGGACCTGGTGTCAGGCGATGCCGACGCGGCCGCGGAGCGCGCCACGCTGCGAGCGCCGCACGCCGTGGTCCACCAGATCAAGGAGATCGTCCGATGATCGCGGTCACAGAGGTCCACGTCCCCGAAGAGGCAGAAGTGCTGGTGCTCGACTGCCTCCGCTCCGGTGGCCTCGCGCAGGGTCCCAAGGTCGCGCAACTGGAGTCGGAGTTCGCCGAGATGTGCGGCGTCGACCACGCGGTTGCGGTGGGCAATGGCACGCTGGCACTCGAACTGGCGCTTGCCGTGGCAGATCTATCGCCGGGCGACGAGGTCCTGACCACGCCGTTCACCTTCGTCGCCACCATCAACGCGGCGTTGGCGGCCGGCGCAACGGTGCGATTCGCCGATATCGACCCACTGACGTTCAACCTGGATCCCGAAGCGGCGTCCGCGGCGCTGAACGCCAACACCCGTGCGCTCGTCCCGGTGCACCTCTACGGACGTCCTGCTCCGATGACGGCGTTGGCGGCACTGGCTGACGGCAACGATCTGGTCCTGGTGGAGGACAGCGCACAGGCCCACGCCGCGGAGCTCGACGGGAAGCGGACCGGCTCCTGGGGGCTCGGCTGCTTCTCCTTCTACGCCACGAAGAACATGACCACCGGAGAGGGGGGCATGGTCACCACCTCGGACGCGGCGCTCGCTGATCGGATGCGGGTGCTGCGCAACCAGGGGATGCGGGCTCGCTACGAGTACGAGGTGGTCGGCCACAACTGGCGGATGACCGACCTGGCCGCGGCGATCGGCTTGGCGGAGCTGCACGTCCTCGACGAGCGAACCGAGGCCCGCCGCCGCAACGCAGCTGCCCTGTCGGAGCAGCTCGTCGGCATCGAAGGGCTCGTGCTGCCCGATGACGGCGGACCAGCGGTCCGTCACGTCTTCCACCAGTTCACGGTGCGGGTAACTCCCGACGCGCCGATCTCCAGGGATCGCCTCGCCGAGGGGCTCGCGGAACGAGGCATCGGGAGCGGCATCTACTACCCCCGGGTCGCGTACGACTACGACTGCTACCGCTCGCATCCCGGCGTCATCGTCGAGACGATGCCCGTGGCTGAGTCGGTCGCGGCTCAGGTCCTGTCGCTACCGGTCCACCCGTTCTTGCGCGAGGCCGACGTCGACGCGATCGCTGCCGCGGTCCGTTCGCTGATGACCTGACGCTCAGCACTCAGCACTCAGCACTCAACACCGGACGAGCGGAACGAGCGTCGGTCCTTCAGATCCCGGCGTCGACGTCGTCACGGATCGCGGCGATGCGGGACTGGACGCTACCGAGGCCGGGCCTGCGGCGTCGGATCGGCCGTTCGAACACCGACAGCAGCCGCAACCAGCGCGAGCCGTCGAGTCGATCGAGTGCGTCGGCCGCGGTGCGTAGCCGGGCTAGGGCCTCGTCTCGCTCGTGGGCGAGGTGCTGCGCCGCAGCGAGCTCGGTCCTGGCCTCATGTGCGCTTGCGGCGGTGTCCGCGACCAGCTGGTCGAGCTTGGCGATGTGCGCGGCGTCGGCCTGGGTCTTGACCTTGAACCCGTGCAGTACGCGGGCGTCGCGCGAGATCCGGAACCGCGCTTCGGAGAGGATCGGTGCCAAGGTGGCGAACTCGACGGCAGGTCCTGCGGCGATGCTACCCAGGGCTCCGGCCATCATGGTCGCGGCCTGATCCCAGCCCGGCCACGCCCGCGCGGTTGCTGCAGCGTTCGTCCGTAGGAAGTGCAGCAGCCGGCGGTCCCTGGCGAGGAGGTCGAGCTGGCGGGCCGTTCCGATCGGGTCGTCCCATCCGGTGACCAGGCCGTTCCAGCCGTGCTGCACGTACTCGTCGTGGCCTGTCATCGGCGTCACGACGCAGGTCGCGCCGCGGTGGAACGCCTCCAACGGCGGCCCCGACATCCCTTCGATGCGCGAGAGCTTCAGCACCACGTCGGTCTCGGACATGAGCGTCGACAGCTCGCGTTGGTCGAGCGGGCCGACGATCGACGCACCAGGCAAGGAACCGCCCTTTGCCGACACGAGGGTGACCTCGACCGGCTCGGACATGCGTTGGATGGCTTCGAAGGCTTCGGGCACACCCTTGATGCGGTCGTCGACGTTGCCCTCGATGAGGACCCGGAGGGGCCCATCTCGGCGCGGCTCCACCTCGACCTGCTCCGGGAAGATGTCCTTGTTCACGCCGTTGCGGACGTAGTGACACGCGACGTCGGGCTGACTGGCTCGGAACAGCTCGGCCATCCAAGTCGCTTCGGTCACGACGGGAAGGCCCAGGCGGTAGGTGAGCGATGCGAGCGCCGCTTGTGGGTCGAGCGGATCGTAGAAGCGGTCCTCGATGCTCTGGACGAAGTACGCAACTCGCTTGGCCGACACTCGTGCGAGCCTCGCCACGGTGTCCCACCACGTCGCGATCGCCAGATCGAACGGCTCGTCGGCGACGTCGTCGAGGTCGGCGACGGTGACATCGCCCAGGCCGGGGTACGGCCACGGCGCTTCACCTTGGTGGTGCGTGACGATCATGGTGATGTCGAACCCGTGGTCACGGGCCAAGCGGCTGCCGTGCTCCATGACCACGTTCAACCCGCCGGAGAGCCGCAGCGACGGGACCAGGAACGCGACCTTCATCGCTGACCGACCTGGTTCCGGAGCCGGCCGAGCTCGGCTTCGAGCTCGGCGACCCGCTCCCGCAACACCGCGGCCTGCGCAGCCTCGGAACGGAAGTAGGCGTTGTCGACCTCGCGCTGGCGTTCCCACACCCGCTGCGCGGCGACCTCGGTGGGCAGCACCGCGGCGTTGGGGGACAGGTCCTCGGCGCTGGTGCCGAAGCCGAACAGATACTGCAGCGGGATCGCGGCGCCGATGTCGTCGACGTGCAACGACCCCTCGACGGGTGCGCCTGCGGTGACAGCAGAGCCCGACAGCGCAACCTGCACCGCTGCCACATGGTCGGTTGGGAGGAGGCCGCGGAGCTCTTCGACGGTGGAGGAGCCCCACATCGTGACGTGGAATGGGTTCTTGACCGAGGTGAACACGTCGTTCGGCACGCTGATCGCGACCGTTGCGCCGTCTGCGGCACGAGCACTGAGCCACTCGACGACGGGTAGGAAGTCCGGAAGGTGCTCGATCACCTCGAAACAGGTGATCACCGTCGGTCCGTCACCGTCGATTCGTTCGGTGAGCTCGTCGAGTGCCGAACGTGATGTGAGGTCGACCTGGACGGTGTCGACGTCGACGGGACTGAACGCCCGGCGCGCCTCGGTGAGCGCGTCGAGCTCGAGATCGGTCAGCACCACTCGGTCGGGGAGCGTGTCGCCGAGGGCGACCGACGATGCAGCGGCGGTGCCGCACCCGAGGTCGCACCAGGTCGTCGCCGATGAGATTGGGCCCTTCGCCCACCCGTAGCGCACCTGGTGCTCAGCCAGCAGCAGCACGTCCGATCCACCCGAGATCCGCTCTTCCCACTGGGTCACTGCACGCTCCGTCGACGAGGAACCGTGACGGGACCGCCCTTGCACGGAAGTCGTCACGGGTTCGGGAACTATAATGGCTGGCCTTGTCGCCGCTCCCCACCTCCGCCGAAGCGTTTCCCACCGATGGCGATCTGGCCTGGTGGGCGCCCCTGTCAGTGTTGCGTCCAGCGGTGGATGCCCGCCTCCCGGCACCCGGCGCGCCGCTGCGCGTCGCCTTCGTCGGCCAGCGCACGTACTTCGAGGTGTGCGCGCAGCTCTCGGCCTCGCCCGTCGTCGAGCCGACGTTCGTGGAGTTCCGTTCCGGTTCGGATCCGACGGACCTGCTCCGTCGGCTGGATCGCATCGACCCGCACGTCGTGGTGATGTTCCGCCCCGAGATCGTGCCGGCCGCCACGCTGCACGAGCTGCGAGCGATCAAGATCGGCTTCCTGACCGAGCCGCTGCCGCGAGCGGGCGACGACTCGCATCCGGACCTCGCCCGTCGGCTCCAGGACCTCTCGATGGTCGACGAGTCGCAGTTCGATCGTTTCGTCGTGTTCGATCCGGGCATCGCCGACGCGGCCGGTCGCTACCTGCCGGTGTGGCGCTCCCAGCCACTTCCCGTCGCCGATGAGGTGTTCGTCGACGTCCTCGACCGCCACGCCGAGGTGCGGTCGTTGTTCGTGGGCAGGACGACGCCCCATCGGGAGCAGTGGCTCCTGCCGTTGAAGCACATGTACGACCTGATGCACGTCGAGCACGGCGTGTACGGCACCGCGCTGGTCGATCTCGCTCGTCAGTTCCTGATCGCCGTCAACATCCACAACGAGCCGTATCCCAGCTTCGAGAACCGGGTGCCGCTGCACCTCGCGATCGGAAACCTCGTCATCAGCGAGCCGCTGTCGCCGTCGAACGGCCTCGACGCCGGCTTCGACTACCTCGAGGCCTCGACTCCTGACGACCTCGTGAGCTTCGTCGGCCTGATCACCGAGGACCCGGCCCAGTTCGAGTGGATGCGCCTCCGGGGGCGTCAGAAGGCGGAGGCGTTCCGCGCCAGCCGCGTGTACGCCCGCCTGCTCCTCGATGCGCTGTTCGACATCGCGGAGTTCGGTCGGCGACGTTGATGCACAGGCCGCTTCCCGTCGGAGGACCGAGATGACAGATCAGGATGCAGTCGAGCTCGACACGTCGCTCTTCATGGGTGACGCTCAGGAGCTCCTCGCACGCCCGGTGGAGCTGGTGCTCGACGAGTCGGTCGTCGAGTTCTGGCGGCGCCGCATCCATCAGCACCTGACCGAGTACTACGCAGGCATCCGGCTGTCGAAGTTCCCGGAGGACCTCCGGGTCGTCGAACAACTGCTGTTCGCCCAGCGCCCGGACGTGGTGATCGAGATCGGCACCCAGTTCGGAGCGAGCGCACTCTGGATCGCCGACCGGCTCGCGTCCCTGACGCGCTACGGCGGCCCAGCGGACCCACTGGTGGTCACCATCGACATCGATACCAGGGCGGCGCGGGTCGCGCTCGACCGGGCTGACCCAGCATGGCGTGACCGGATCGTGTTGATCGAGTCCGATGTCTGCTCCTCGGCCCTGCCGGAATTGGTGAAGGAGCACCTCGGCGGTCGGACCAACTGCATGGTCATCGAGGACGGGGCGCACACCTACGAGACGACCGCGGCGGCGCTGACGGGCTTCTCGCGCTTCGTTCCAGCCGGTGGCTACCTGGTCGTCGAGGACGGGATCGTCGACGTCGAAGCGCTGCGTCTGCTTCCGGACTGGCCCCGGGGGGTCCACCAGGCGATTGCTGAGTTCATGGCGAGCCCGTTGGGCTCTGAGTTCGTGCGTCGCCCGGATCTCGAGACGTACGGGCTCACCTCTCATCCCGGTGGGTACCTTCAGCGGGCTCGCTGAACGCGCTGCGCCGCACGCTTCGAGTCGGATTCCGCCCCGGCGACGCCAGCGCTGACCCGATGATGGGGTCCACGTTCTCGTGACCACCTACAGTTCCGGTTCCTGCACGACTCCGAGTCCCGGTGCACCCGTCACCTCCTCTGGTGCGGCATCGTGTGACTCAGCCGATCCCACAGGAGGGTGTTTCGGGTGCGCTTGTTCATCACCGGCGGAGCCGGGTTCATCGGCTCGAACTACGTTCGCCACGTCCTCGCCAACACCGACGACCATGTGACGGTCTTCGACGCGCTCACCTACGCGGGGAACCTCGAGAACCTCGCTGATGTCTCGGAGGACCCGCGGTACCGGTTCGTCCAGGGCGACATCTGTGATCGTGACGCCGTCGCCGCTGCGATGCCCGGCCACGACGCGGTGGTCCACTTCGCAGCAGAGAGCCACGTCGATCGCTCGCTGCTCGACCCTGACGTCTTCGTCCGGACCAACTGCTCGGGCACCAACGTGCTGTGCGACACCGCCACGCAGATCGGCGTGGAGCGCTTCGTGCACATCTCGACCGACGAGGTCTACGGCTCCATCGATGAGGGTTCGTTCACCGAGACCGACCCCCTGGCGCCCCGGTCGCCGTATTCGGCGGCCAAGGCCGGATCGGACCTGATCGCGCTCGCGTACCACGAGACCTACGACCTGCCGGTGCTCGTGACGCGCAGCTCGAACCAGTTCGGGCCGTACCAGTTCCCGGAGAAGCTGATCCCGTACTTCGTGACGAGTCTGCTCGACGGCAAGAAGGTGCCGCTCTACGGCGACGGGTTGAACATCCGTGACTGGCTGTTCGTCCGCGACAACTGCAAGGGCGTCGACCTCGTCCTGCGCAGCGGCGACATCGGCCAGATCTACAACATCGGTGGTGGCAACGAGCGCACGAACCGCGACATCACCGACCGTCTGCTCACCACGCTCGGCAAGGATGAGACGAGCGTCGACTACGTCGACGATCGTCTGGGTCACGACCGGCGCTACTCGATCACGAGCGACAAGGTCGGCGCGCTCGGCTGGGCGCCGGAGACGTCGTTCGACGACGCTCTCGACGAGACCGTCCGCTTCTACGCCGACCGCCGGGACTGGTGGGAACCGCTCACCGCCCGCGTCAAGAACCGCTGATCCCGTGCGCATCGTCGTCACCGGCTCCAACGGACAACTCGGCACCGAGGTCGTTGATCTGCTGTCGCGGATCGAGCACCACGAGGTCCTGGGATTGGACCTGCCCGACCACGACCTCACCGACCGCGACCACGTGCTCGGCGTCGTCACGAGCTTCTCTCCTGACCTGATCCTCCACGGCGCGGCGTTCACCGCGGTCGACCTCTGCGAGGAGCAGGTCGAGCTCGCATACCGCGTGAACTGCGCCGCCACGCGCTTCGTCGCGGACGGCGCCCGGCGAGTGGGCGCCCATGTCGTGTACGTCTCCACGGACTACGTCTTCGACGGCACCAAGGACACGCCGTATGTCGAGTGGGACCGCCCCAACCCGCAGTCGGTCTACGGCCGCACCAAGCTGGGCGGCGAGTCCGAGATCGACCCAGAGTGGAGCATCGCTCGCACGTCGTGGGTCTGCGGTCGTCACGGCAACAACATGGTCAAGACCTTGCTGCGGTTGGCCGACGAGCGCGACACCTTGTCGTTCGTCGACGACCAGATCGGTCATCCGACGTTCGCCCAGGACCTCGCTGCGATGGTCGTGCAACTCGGTGTGGAGCGCGTGCCGGGCGTCTTCCACACCACCAACCAAGGTGCGGTCAGCTGGTACGAGTTCGCCCAGGCGGTGTTCGCCGCGGCCGGCCACGACCCGGACCGCATCAGCCCGATCTCCACAGCAGACCTCGACCCGCCCCGTCCCGCCCCTCGTCCCGCCAACTCGGTGCTTGACAACATGGCGTGGCGGATGCACGGGTTCGAACCCAGCCGGGACTTCCACGAACCGCTCGCCGAGGTCATTTCGGCCCTCGCCGGCGGTTGACCGACCCGGACCGATCGGCCGACCGCTCCCGAAGCTGAAGGGAGCGCCCTGCTAGGGTCGTCGGCCGGCGCCGACGTCGCCGCACCCCCTTTTGCGCATGCAACGATTCCGAGAACTCTGGGCCTACCGGACCCTCATCGCCAACCTCGCTCAGCGGGAGCTTCGGGCGAAGTACAAGAAGAGCGTGCTCGGCTGGGGTTGGTCCCTGATCAGCCCGGCAGCGACGCTTGCCGTCTACACGCTGGTGTTCGGCGTCTACCTCAAGGCTGTGCCGCCGACGATGGCGAATGGCATGGCAAACTTCGCGCTCTACCTGTTCACCGCCCTGATCATGTGGAACGGGTTCTCCAACGTGCTGAACGGGTCGATGACCTCGCTCGTGGCGTCCGGGGGGTTGCTGTCCAAGATCTACTTCCCGCCGGAGTGTCCGCTCATCGCCGGCATGATCGCGTGCCTGCTGCAGGTGGTGATCGAGTGCGCCATCCTCGTCGGCGTCATGGTGGCGGTCGGCAACGTGAGCTGGACGGTCATCTGGTTGCCGGTCCTCGTCGTCGAGGTGATGGCGTTCGCGCTCGGCCTCGGGATGATCGCCGGGCTCTACAACGTGATCTACCGCGACGTGAACTACCTGGTCAGCATCGGCATGCAGATCCTGTTCTACGGCACGCCGATCGTGTACCAGCTCAGCGACATCCCCGAGAAGATCGGCCCGGTCCCGGTCCGCGCCATCGTGGAGCTGAGTCCGCTCACGCAGTACGTGACCCAGTCGCGCCAGATCATGTACCTGCTCGAGTTCCCGACGTTTCGTCAGATCGCCTACACGTTCGTTGCGAGCGTGGCGACGCTCGTCTTCGGCTGGTGGGTGTTCACCCGCCGGGCCGCGGACGTCATCGAGGAGATCTGATGAGCCACATCCTCGTCGACGACGTGTCCAAGCGGTTCCGCCTGTACACGGGGCGCGCCAACTCCATCAAGGAACGGGTCACCGCTCGGCGGCTCGCCCGCTACGAGGAGTTCTGGGCGCTGCGCGACGTGACGCTGGAGATCCCTGCGGCGACCACGTTCGGATTCATCGGCCACAACGGTTCGGGCAAGTCGACGATGCTGCGCTGCATCGCCGGCATCTACCAGCCGACCTCCGGCTCGATCCACGTCGACGGTCGGATCTCCGCTCTGCTCGAGCTCGGTGCCGGGTTCCACCCGGACCTCACCGGCAAGGAGAACATCTACCTGAACGCCGCCATCCTGGGTCTCTCCAAGAAGGAGATCGACTCGGTCTTCGACGACATCGTGGACTTCAGTGGCATCGGCGGCTTCATCGACGCTCCCGTCAAGGTCTACTCGTCGGGCATGTTCGTGCGCTTGGGCTTCTCTGTTGCGGTCCACGTGAACCCCGAGATCCTCCTGATCGATGAGGTCGTCGCGGTGGGCGACGAAGAGTTCCAGCGGCGTTGCTTCGAACACATCCACACCCTTCGTCGGCAGGGCGTGACGATCGTGCTCGTCAGCCACAGCCTGGGTCTGGTGCAGTCGATGTGCGATCACGCTGCCTGGTTCGACCACGGCCAGATCAAGGCGAGGGGCACGTCCACCGAGGCGGCAACCGCCTACTTGTCCAAGGTGAACGCAGATGAGCAGGACGAGGTGGAACCCGCGGTCGAGGGCATCACCGATGACGTCCTGCGGCGTGGTTCCGGCGAGATCCGCTTCACCGATGTCGCGGTGCTCGACAATGCAGGTACGCGGACGATGTTCGCGATGCCCGGAGAGACGGTGACGGTCCGGATGGAGTACGAGTGCACCAGTCCGGTCGTGGACCCGGCGTTCGGCGTCGGGATCCGCCACGAGAGCGGCCAGCTCATGTCGCTGAAGTCCACGTTGGACAGTCCTCTCGACCCAGGCACGATCCGCGAAGACGGCGTGGTCGAGTTCAAGATCCCGAGCCTGCCGCTGCTCACCGGTCGGTACTTCGTGAACGTGTACGCAGTCGACAGCCACTCCACTCACGTCTACGACGAGATCGAGCACGGACTGACCTTGAACGTCCGCGGTGAACCGAAGCGCGGCATCGACGGCTACTTCGACATCGCCGGCGAATGGACCCTGCGGCGCGAGTCGGAGGCAGGCAGATGAGCGGTGTCAAGGCCAAGGTCCGTCGGGTCGCGGCTGACGCGCTGCCTCCGGGGAGCGACGGCCGCGGCTACGCCCTGGTCGCGCTCGACACGTACCGCGAAGGGCGCAACGCCATCCGCCGCCTGCGGGACTCGGTCGCGACCATGCGCGAGGACGGTCGGAGCGCTCCCGACCTGCGGACGTGGCAGGCCCGGACTCGGGTTGGTGCCGAGGAGCTCGGACGGATGGCGGAGGTCGCGCACCGCAGCGCCAACACCACCGAGGTCCACGTGTTCGTCGTGGACGACGGCGGCGACGTCACTCTGACGGTGCGTTCGCTCGAAGGTCAGGTCTGGCTGCGCAGCGCGCATCGGATCGGTGCTGCCGGTGCGATCCCGCAATGGCTCGACTCGCTGGCTCCCGATGCCATGTGCACGGTGCTGCGTGCCGGTGACACCATCGACCGCGACGTGGCGTTTCGCATCGCCGACTCGGTGTGGTCCGATCCGGCGCTGCACCTCATCACCTGGGACGACGACGTCGTCGGCGGTCACGACCCGCTGTTCGCCCCGCCGAGGTGGTCACCGGAGCTGCTGCTCTCCACCAATCCGGCCGGTCGGTCCTTCGCCGTGCGAGCCGATCGCGCTCGCGCAGCCGGCGGCATCGATCCCGCCAGCCCCGACCTGTGGTGGGACCTGTTGCTGCGCCTCGACCCGGATCCGTCCCGGGTGGCCCACCTCGACGGGATGCCCGGCCACCTCGTCGATCGCCGACCCGTCGATGCGGCAGCGATGGCGCCGACGGTGACCGCTGCGATGCACGCCCGCGGTTGGCCGGCAACGGCAACGGCCCACGACGGCAGCATCCGGCTCGACTGGCGGCTCGATGCCTGGCCCAAGGTGTCGGTCGTGGTGCCGACCCGGCACAACCGCCCACTGCTGGAGCAGTTGCTGCCGACGTTGCACGCGACCGACCATCCCGACTGGGAGCTCGTGGTCATCGACAACGGCGGCCACACCGACGAGCGTCAGGCGTGGTATGACACCGCGCTCGGTGGCCTCGACGCCCGGGTCATCTGGTGGGATGAGCCGTTCAACTACGGGACGGTCAACAACGCTGCGGTCGCACAGACCGATGGTGACGTGGTCGTGCTCCTCAACGATGACACCGAGGTGCGTTCACCGGGCTGGCTACGGGAGCTGTCCGGATGGGCGACCCGTGACGAGATCGGTACCGTCGGGGTGCAGTTGGTCAACGGCGAGGGTGTGATCCAGCACGGCGGCGTGGTGATCGGCATGTCGGGCTTCGCGAACCACCTGTTCGCCGGCCTGGCACCTCACTCGAACACGATCGTCGGTTCCACCGAGTGGTACCGCGACACCTCCGCGAACACCGCGGCGTGCGTGGCGGTTCGGCGCGACGTCTGGGACCGGATCGGTGGGCTCGACGAGCGCTTCGACCTGCTCGGCAGCGACGTCGTGCTCGGTCTGGACGCCATGGGGCTGGGCCTGCGCAACGTCACCACCCCGGCGATCGACGTGCGACACCTCGAGTCGGTGACCCGTGGCGCCGATGTTCCTGTACACGACATGTACGCCAGCTACTGGCGCTACCACCGCTGGCTGAAGGTCGGCGACCCGTACTTCCCCAAGGCGTTGAGCCTGCTCGACCCCGACCTGCGGTTGCGTGCCGGCCACGAGCCGACCGCGCTCGAGCTCGTGGGTCCGCTGCTCGGACGCAACTTCGGCGTGTTCCGTCAGACAGCGTCGGAGGCCGAGGCGCTGATGCTCGCGGACCTCTGCCGGCTGCCCGACGGTCGCATCGAGGAGTTGGCTGCTCAGCAGGACGACGTCGTCGGCGCTCAGGCTGTCCGAACCGTGAACTGGTTCATCCCCGACGTCGAGAACCCCTTCTACGGCGGCATCGCGACGGCGTTCCGGATCGCTGAGCACCTTCGTGCACACCACGGCGTCCAGAATCGCTTCGTCGTCTGGTCCGCCCCGAACGAAGAGTGGTTCCGCTCTGCGCTGCGTGCCATCTTCCCGGGACTCGCCGACTCTCAGATCGTCTTCCACGACGGGAGCCTGGGCGAACGGCTCGACGAACTCCCTGACTGCGACGTGGCGATCGCCACGCAGTGGCCGACCGCGTACGCGGTCGCGGCGTTCCGAGGGGCCCGTCGCCGTTTCTACCTGGTGCAGGACTTCGAGCCGATGTTCCACCCGGCAGGCACGCTCTACGCCCTCGCAGAAGAGTCCTACAAGCTGGGGCTGTACGGCATCTGCAACACGGTGTCGATGGGGCGATTCTACCGCGAGGACTACGACGGCATCGGTTCGCACTTCGTGCCGGCGGTCGACACCGAGGTGTTCCATTCGGCAGGTCGACCCGAACCGGACTCCGACGACCCCGTTCGGCTGTTCCTCTATGCCCGGCCCGGGCACTGGCGGAACTGCTGGGAGCTCGTGTCGCTCGCACTCGATGAGCTCAAGGCCACCTACGGCCGTCGGCTGAAGGTCGTCACCGCAGGATCATGGGCTCGCCCCGAGGACCTCGGTCGCGGCATCGACCACCTCGGCCTGCTCGACTACAAGGCCACCGGCGACCTGTACCGGTCCTGCGACATCGGCATTTCGTTGACCGTGTCACCCCACCCGTCGTACCTGCCCTTGGAGCTGATGGCCTGCGGCGCGGCCGTCGTGGCGTTCGACCTCCCCCCTGGGTACTGGATCCTCGACGACGAGCGGGACTGTGTCCTCAGCCGACGGACCGTCCCCAGCCTGGTCGACAGCGTGAGTCGGCTGATCGACGACGAATCGTTGCGCCGTCGGATCCAGCAGGGTGGGCTCGATCGCGTCGCCCGCCACCACAGCGACTGGGACGAGGCGCTGTCGCGCATCTACCACCAGCTGTGCGATCCGGAGGCGTTCGACGATCGCGATCGTCGCCTCGACGCTCTCGGTGACGGTCCGGTTCAGGGCCAGGTCCTCCGCGGGCTGGCTCCCGTTCGCGCTCCGAACTGAGCACGATCCACCCCCGGTCCGGCGCCCATCCGGGGCCGGTCGTCGGGCTCGATAGCCTGAGGTCATGTCCCTTCGCTTCGTGATCATCGGTGGTGGTCCCGCCGGAACTCAGGCCGCCACGACAGCGGCCCGACTCGGTGCCGATGTCACCCTCATCGAGCGCGACATCGTGGGCGGCGCCGCGCACCTCTGGGATTGCGTGCCGTCCAAGGCGATGATCGCCACCGGGGGCCGCCTCGACTCCATCGAGCAGTCGACGGGGATGGGGCTCCAGGTGGCGACCGCGACGGTCGACCTTGAGTCGGTCCGAGCGCGCATCAGCGGGATCACCGAACGCCTGGAGCGTCACAACCGCACGTTGCTCGAAAGTCAGGGCGTCCGACTGGTGCAGGGGACCGGCCGCCTGGCCGATGACCACACGGTGGTCGCCTCCACCGAAGATGGTGAGCTCACCTTCCCCGCCGACGCGATCATGGTCTCCACGGGGAGTCGACCGCGGATTCCGGCGTGGGCCGACCCCGACGGCGACGTCGTGCTGACGACGCGGGACGCCTACCCGCCCAAGGTCCTGCCGGAACACGTGGTCGTGATCGGTTCGGGTGTCACCGGCGTCGAGTTCGTGCACATGTTCTCGTCCTTCGGCAGCCGTGTCACGCTGATCGTGTCGCGCCAACAGGTGTTGCCGTCCAAGGACCCAGAGGTCGCCGCCGTCCTGGAGGGCGACTTCCTCCAACGGGGCGTGCAGCTCTACAAGGGTGCCCGTGCCGTCGGGTTGGAGCGCACCGACGGGGGCGTCATCGTGCGCTGCGACGACGGTCGCTCGGCTGCGGGCAGCCACTGCCTGCTCGCCATCGGTTCGATCCCGAACACCGAGGGGGTCGGGCTGGCAGAGGCAGGAGTCGCCATGGACGGCGGTTGGGTGACGGAGCTGGATCACCACCTTCGTACGAACGTGCCGCACATCTACGTCGCCGGGGACATCTCCGGGAAGCTGCCGCTCAGTTCGGTCGCCACCATGCAGGGCCGCAAGATCGCCGAACACGTGATGGGGCTCCACAAGGTCGATCACCGTCACCTCGACTACGAGAAGGCCGCCTCGGCGATCTTCACCGACCCCGAGATCGCGGACGTGGGTCTCGGCGAGGCCGATGCCTTCGCCGAAGGCCGCAAGGTGCGGGTCACCAAGGTCCCGTTTGCTTCCACGGCCAAGGCGCTGATCAACGACGACCCTCGAGGATTCGTCAAGATCATCTCGGATCCGGCCACAGGCGTCATCCTCGGAGGATCGATCGTCGGGCCACAGGCCGCCGAGCTCATCGCCGTGCTCGCCGTGGCCGTCACCAACGGACTCCGGGTGTCGGACATCGCCGAGAGCATCTTCGTGCATCCGGCCTTGGCCGAGGCGCTCACCGACGCAGCTGAGTGAGCCGTCGGTCCCGGCGCCGGGACCCGCCGCCACATGAGTTGATCTCAGCTGCCCGGGCGCGCAACGTCCCGGCGAGCCCTGAGGGCGTCGCCGGGCCGTTACCAGCTCTGCTCAGCCCTCGGCTGCTGCCTCGATGACGACGACGACCTCGCCGGCAGCGACCGACTGGCCCTGCTCGACGTTGATCGCCGTGACCGTGCCGTCGATGTCGGCAGCGACGTTGTTCTCCATCTTCATGGCTTCGAGCACGACGACCGCATCGCCGGCGGCGACGGTCTGGCCGACCTCGACGCTGACCTTGACGATCGTGCCCTGCATCGGCACGGCGATTTTGCCGCTGCCCGCGGCGCCGCCGCCACCGGCCGAGGAGCCGCCACGCTTGGGGCGGGGCTTGGCGCCAGCGCCCCCGGCGGCCGGTGCGAGCTGCGATTCCGGCACGTAGAGCGCGACGGAGAACAGCTTGCCGTTGACCTCGACATCGACGTCGCGGCGCACCTTGGGCTCGGCATCGTCGGCATCGACGGTGGCCGGAGCGATACCGCCCAGACCGGTCAGGTCGAGGGTGTCTTCGACCCACTTGGTGGAGTGGGTGAGCGCCGCGAAGTCCGGGTGGCGCAGGATCGCGAGGTCGGCCGGGATGGTGGTCGCAACGCCCTCGATCTCGGTCTCCTCGAGGGCGCGGATCATGCGGGCGATCGCGACGTCTCTGTCACGACCCCAGACGCAGAGCTTGCCGGTGAGGTTGTCGTAGTACTGCGAGATCTCGTCGCCCTGCTCGTAGCCGCCGTCCCAGCGCACCCCGTAGCCGGATGCGACGCGCAGCTTGGTGATCGGGCCGGGGGAGGGGAGGAACTTGCCTTCGGCGACGTCTTCGGCGTTGATGCGGACCTCGATGGCGTGGCCGCGGATCTCGACGTCGTCCTGGGTGAACGGCAGTGCTTCGCCGGCGGCGACGCGTAGCTGCAGCTCGACCAGATCGGTCTCGGTGACGAGCTCGGTGACGGGGTGCTCGACCTGGAGCCGGGTGTTCATCTCCAGGTAGAAGAAGCTCTCGTCCTGGTAGAGGAACTCGACGGTGCCGGCGTTGACGTAGTCGCAGCCCTTGGCGACAGCGACGGCAGCCTCGCCCATCTCGGCGATGATGTGAGCGGGGATGCCTGCGGCCGGTGCCTCTTCGATGAGCTTCTGGTGGCGGCGCTGTGCAGAGCAGTCACGAGTGCCCAGGTACACGGCGTTGCCATGGCTGTCGCACATGACCTGGACCTCGACGTGGCGAGGGCCGGTCAGGAAGCGTTCCATGTAGCACTCGTCGCGACCGAAGTACGCGAGCGACTCGCGCTGCGCGGATTCGAGTGCGGCAACGACCTCGTCGGGACCGGCGACCACCTTCATGCCTCGACCACCGCCGCCGTACGCGGCCTTGATCGCGATCGGGTAGCCGTGCTCCTCGCCGAAGGCGGTGATCTGGGATGGGTCCGTGATGATGTCGGTGGTGCCCGGCACGCCGTGCACACCCACCTTCTCCGCCGCCAGGCGGGCGGAGATCTTGTCGCCCATCACGTCGATCGCTGCGGGCGGCGGGCCGATGAACGCCACGCCCATGTCGGTGATGCGCTTGGCGAAGTCGCTGTTCTCGGAGAAGAAGCCGTAGCCGGGGTGCACCGCCTCGGCGCCCGAGCGCTTGATCACGTCGAGCACCTTGTCGGCGTCGATGTAGGACTCCGCGGCCGTCTGCCCTCCGAGGGCATAGGCCTCGTCGGCCAGGCGCACGTGCAGCGCGTCCCGGTCGAGGTCGGAGTACACGGCTACTGAGGTGATCCCCATCTCGCGGCATGCCCGGATGACCCGGACCGCGATCTCACCCCTGTTTGCGATCAGCACCTTGGAAAACACGACCTATCTTCGCCTGATGCCGTTCGAACGCGCCAAAGCAGCCCTGTCCGGGTCCCGTTTCGCGGATCTCCGCTGGGTGGAGAGCACCGGTTCGACCAATGCCGACGTCGCCCGGATCCTCCTGGAACGAGGGCCCGGAGATCCTCGAACGCCGGTGGTGTTGATCGCAGGGCACCAGAGCGCCGGGCGTGGGCGGCGGGACCGCACATGGGAAGCGCCCCCGGGGGCATCGCTGTTGATGACCATCGGGTTGTCCGTCGCGGAGGTAGCACCCGAGAGGTGGTCGTTGATCAACGCCGCGCTCGCGCTCGCCGCGGTCGATGCTGCGCCGAGCCTTCGGATCAAGTGGCCGAACGACCTCGTGGCTCCTGGTGCAGGTCTCCGCGGTGCGGATCTGAAGGTCGCCGGACTCCTGTCCGAGATCCATCCAGCGGTCAGCGGCGCAGGTCCGTGGCTGGTCGCTGGGCTCGGCATGAACCTGAACTGGACGGAGATGCCTGCAGCGCTCGCAACGACGGCCACCTCGCTCGACATCGTGTTGGGCGGCGCTGTCGATCCCGAGATGCTGGTCACAGACCTCCTGGTCTCGCTCGACAGCCGTTGGCTGGGACTGATCGAGCGCCCGACTCCGGCGACCGAGGAGCTCCTCGATGCCTACCGCTCCCGATCGGCCACCATCGGCCGGCAGGTCAGCGTGGAGCTCGACGCAACATCGGGCGGTGACGCGCTCCTCGTCGGCACCGCGGTCGACATCGACGCGACCGGTGCGCTCGTCGTCGAGAGCGCCAAGGGTTCTCGCCGTACGGTCACGGTCGGCGACGTGGTGCACCTCCGCCCGACGGACTGAGGGGCAGGCGGACTGAGGGGCAGGCGGACTGAGGGGCTGACGGCTCAGGGCTCGACGGCGTCGTCGTAGGCGTCGCGCCACACCCGCGCAGCGGCCTGGGTCAAGGGTCCGGGTGTACCGGGAACCTCGTCGCCATCGATGTGGACGATCGGCTGCACGTGGCGTCCGGTCGAGACCAGGAAGGCCTCATCAACCGTCGGCCAGTCGCTCATCGGGATCGGTTCCTCAAACGCTGGTACGCCCGCGCGGGCCAGGGCCTCGAGGAGCAGCGCCCTGGTCACTCCGGCCAGGCATCCCGAGCTCAGCGGCGGGGTGAGCAGCCGACCGCTGATGGCGACGAACACGTTCGATCCGGTTCCTTCGCACAGCTCGCCGACGGTGTTGGCGAAGATCGCCTCGCTCGCTCCCGAGTCCCGGGCCTGTTGCAGCGCCACCACGTTCTCTCCGTACGACGTGGTCTTGAGCCCGGCGAGCGCGCCCCGTTCGTTGCGGGTGAACGCCACGGTCACCACGTCGGTGGGCTCGGTGGCGACGGTCATGGCGGTGGCCGACACGAGCAGGGTGAGCGGGCCCCGGCCACGTTCGGAGCCCATCGGGCCGTCACCGGTCGTGATGGTGATACGCAGTCGTCCACCGGCGATGCCCCACACAGCGCTGACCTCGTCGACCGCTCGATGCAGCTCGGAGCGATCCGGTGGTGCGAAACGCAGACCGGCACAGCTGCGTTCCAGGCGATCCAGGTGCCGGACGAGCGCAAACGGCGCCCCGCCCCGCAGCTCGATGGTCTCGAACACCCCGTCGCCGACGGTGATGCCATGGTCGGACCACGCCAACGCGGCGGTGTTCGCGTCGACAAGTCCACCGTTGTGCCACAACACCACCCGATCAGCCATGTCGCCACGATCGCACACGACGTCGGTCACGGAGCGCTCGTCCCGGCAGCGACCCGCAGCAGGTGCCGGGCCTTGAGCTCGGTCTCGGCCCACTCCCCGTCGGGGTCGGAGTCGATCGTGATGCCACCGCCGGTGCCGAAGTGCAGCACCTCGTCCTCGATCCAGAAGGTTCGTATCGCGACGTTCAGGTCGCCCTGTCGGCGATCCGCGTCGACCCAACCGACTGCACCGCAGTAGATCCCCCTGGGAGCCGTCTCGAGCTGGCCGATCACTTCGAGCGCCGCCAACTTGGGTGCGCCCGTCACCGAGCCGGGCGGGAAGGTCGCTTCGAGCACATCCGCCCAGTGGACCCCGGATCGCAGCCGGCCTTCCACGGTGCTGACGAGGTGGACCAAGCCAGGGTGCTCCTCCAGCGACAGCAGCGACGGCACGCTGACCGAACCCCACTCACACACCCGACCCAGGTCGTTGCGGACCAGGTCGACGATCATGACGTTCTCCGCCGAGTCCTTGGGGAGCAGGCGATCGGCGGTGGGAGCAGTTCCCTTGATGGGCGAGGACCACACCCGGACGCCGTCCCGTGAGAGGTACCGCTCCGGCGACGCGCTGGCAACGTGGACGCCATGGGCCGGAAGGCGAACCACCGCCGAGAACGGGGCCGGGTTGCCCACGGCGAGCGCCGCGCCGAGCGCTGCGATGTCGATCGTCCTGGCGGGATCAGGAGGAGGGAGCGGCGCACTCAGTCGTCTGGTGAGGTTCACCTGGTACACCTCGCCGTCGCGGATGTGCTCCCGGATGGTCTCGACTCCTTTGCAGAACGCAGCGCGATCGAGTGACGAGGTCCACTGGTCCGGTCGTGGACCCACCCACGGGGGCCCGGGCCACGGACTCGCCGGGCGGACCGACGCGAAGCGGGCACAGACCGGTCGCCCGTCGAACGGCGCCACAACCGCCCAGAAGCCGCTCGAGTCCAGCGCTGCGAGGTCGTCGGTGACGTCCATGAGGCCGGTGCACAACCGGCCGCCCACCACGGCGAGGGCGGTGTCCGCTGCGGCCATCGACCGATTCTACGGTCGGGGCCGGAGTCGGCCCGGAGGACGCAGATACCTGCGCGGATGCTGAGACGGTGGTCGGGCGGGTTCGGCGGTGCCGCGGGGGAGCCAAGCCTCGCTGCTACGTTCGGTCGATCGTGGTACGAGAACGCGCCCGCACGGCAAGAGGAATGGGATCGGTTCGACGCGGTCGGACCTGGCCGCAACGGATCCTGATCGGCGTGAACGTGCTGCTGGTCATCGCCTGTCTCGGCGTCGCCGCTGGTCTGACCAAGGTTCGCACGACCCTGGAGCAGGTGCCGGTCGTCGACGTGGGTGGGGCCCTGTCTGCTCCGGTCGACGTCGGCGAGCCTCGCAACATCCTCATCATCGGCACCGACTCCCACAAGGGCCTCGACAAGTCCGACCCGGTGGTCAAGGGCCGCTTGGAGGGTGAGAACCTCGCTGACGTGATCATGATCCTCCGGGTCGATCCGACCGACGGGTCGGCGCGACTCCTGTCGATTCCGCGTGACTCCCGGGTGGAGCTGCCCGACGGCTCCATGCAGCGGATCAACGCCGCGATCGCCGGTCCGCAGGGACCCAAGAACCTGGTGCAGACGATCAAGCGGAACTTCGGCATCTCGATCGACAACTACCTCGAGGTCGACTTCGCGGCGTTCAAGGACCTCGTCGAGGTGCTCGGCAGCGTGCCGGTCTACTTCACGACCCCGGTCCGTGACCGCACCACCGGCCTGTATGTCGACAACGCCGGCTGCATCTCGTTGTCGCCCGACCAGGCGCTCGCCTACGCCCGCAGTCGTCACTTCGAGTTCAAGGCCGGCAACAAGTGGAAGACCGACGGCACCGGTGACCTCGGACGGATCAGCCGTCAGCAGGACTTCATGAAGCGTGCGATCCGCAGGGCGTCTGATCTGGGGATCCGCAACCCCAGCACCGCCACGGGCATGGTCGACGCCGCCACAGGGGCGGTCGTGCTCGACGACACGCTGAACGTCGGCACGATCCTGGACCTCCTCGGACAGTTCCGCTCGTTCAATCCCGACGACTTGATCACCGAGCAGATCCCGACCGAAGCAGCGCCTCGTGGTGGTGTGGCCTACCAGGACGTGATCTGGGACAAGGCAATGCCGATGCTCCTGCCGTTCTGGGCCCAGGGTGACCTGAAGCCGGCGAACGTGATCGTGGACGTCAAGGGATCCACCAAGATCTCCTCGGGACTCCAGAGCGTGTCGGACCAACTCGACACGGCAGGCTTCGATGCCGAGCCGGTCCAGGCCCGCGGTGCGTCGTCCGCGACCACGCTCACCTACGGGCCTCTCGGCCGAGACGCTGCGGTCCTAGTGGCCCGCTACCTGGGGACCGTCCCGAAGCTGGTCGAGGACGACTCCATCGTCGGGTTCCGGGTGGTGCTGAACGTGGGCAGCGACATGCCGACCGTGCGCGCTGAACCGATTCCGCTGGACCAGCTGCCTGCTGCGCTCGCTCCGACGACGACCACCACACCAGCATCAGGATCGACCGCGTCGACTGCGACGCCGAGCACCACCGCCGGCGACACGACCACCACGACCATCCTCGACGGCGCTCCCGACGATGCGGCGCCCCCAGGAATCGTGCCGACCGATCCGGAACGGGCAGCGGCCTGCCATTGACCCGGCAGGCCGGGCGCGGGTCCTGATCGGACCCAGACCGCGGAAGTCGCGGGCGGACGCTCGGTGAGCCCGACCGGGCTGCCGGGTCAGCTGGTGCGAGCTTCGGCTTCGACGCGGTGCGAGAGGTACCAGTCGACGGTACGGCGCAGGCCGTCGGCGAACGGCACGCTCGCCTCGAAGCCGAAGTACTGCTTGGCCCTGCTCGGGTCGACGCGTCGGCGAGGTTGGCCGTCGGGTCGGCTCGTGTCCCAGCGGATCTCGCCCTCGAAACCGACGGCCTCGCGGATGATGTCCACGAGGTCGCGGATCGGCATCTCTTCGTCGGTGCCGAGGTTCACCGGGTCGCCGTGGTCATAGTGCTCCGACGCCGCCACGATGGCTTCGGCGGCGTCGTCGACGTAGAGGAACTCTCGCGACGCGGTGCCGGTGCCCCAGACCTCGATGTGGTCCGATCCGGATTCCTTTGCGTCGACGCACTTCTTGATGAGGGCGGGGATGACGTGGCTGACGGCCGGGTTGAACTTGTCGCCCGGTCCGTACAGGTTCGTCGGCATGAGGTAGATCGCGGACTGGCCGTATTGGTCCCGGTTCGCCTGGAGCTGGGTCAGCTGGGCGAGCTTGGCCACCCCGTAGGGCGCGTTCGTCTCCTCCGGGTAGCCGTGCCACAGCGAGTCTTCGCTGAACGGCACCGGCGTGAACTTGGGGTAGGAGCAGATCGTGCCGATCATGACGGTCTTGGGGGTGTTGGCCCGCAGGGTCGCGTCGAGCACGTAGGTGCCCATCAGCAGGTTGTCCATGTAGAGATCGGACGGTCGCTCCATGTTGGCGCCGATGCCGCCGACCTTGGCGGCCAGGTGGATGACCAGGTCCGGGGCGAGCGTCGAGACCATCGCGTCGGCGTCCTCTCGCCGTCGAAGGTCGAAGTCCGCCGAGGTGGGCGCCGACACCTGCGCTGCGCCCCGTTCGTGCAACGACCGGACGACGGCGGAGCCGAGGAACCCACGTCCGCCGGTGACCACGACGTGCTTGTCGGACCAGTTGCCCGATCGTTCGATTTCAGCCATCGCCGCCGATGGTAGCGGCAGGGATCTCCCCGGCAGGGCCGACGGTGGGGGAGAATCCACCGGTGCGGGTGGCGATGACGATGACCCAGTGCTGGCACCGGGTGCCGGGTGGAACGGCGACGTCGGTCGTCGAGCTTGCCGCGGCCCTCCACGCTCGTGACGACGTGGAGCTCGTCGCCGTCGGTGCCCGCGGCGCGCCGCCGTCGGCCGTGCCACCGCCACCGGACGTCCCTGTGGCGACCCTGCCGCTCGGCGTGCGCGCCCTCTACGACGCATGGGATCGGATCGGGCGACCGACGATCGAACCGGCGGCGGCTGCGGTGCTCGGTGACGTCGACCTGGTGCACCTCACGGTGCCGATGGGTCCGCCGCGCACGTCGGTGCCGCTGGTCGCCACGGTGCATGACGTGTTCCCGCTCAGCCGACCCGAGTGGTTCACCAGGCGGGGCGCCAGGCTCATGGTGCCCGCGCTGCACCGAATCCGGGAGCGTGCCGACGCGGTGATCGTTCCGTCACGTGCAGTGGCGCGGGACTGCGTCGCCCACGGGTTCTCCGAGGACCGACTCCACGTCGTGGCGTGGGGGAGTCGAGCGGTGGTCATCGACGCCGACCGTGCCGCGGCTGCCCGCGCCCGGTTGTCGATCTCGGGGGAGTACGTCCTGTTCGTCGGCACGGTGGAGCCGCGCAAGGGACTGCCGGTGCTCGCCGACGCGCTCGCTCGCATCGGACGCCCGGAGCTGACGCTGGTGATCGCCGGGCCGAGCGGCTGGGGTGCCGACACCGATGCGATGCTCGCTGCGGTCCCGGGCCCGGTGCGTCGCCTCGGCTTCCTCTCAGCCGCCGACCTGGCGGCGGTGCGGGCCGGTGCTGCGGTCTGCGCCCTGCCGTCGTGGGCAGAGGGCTTCGGGCTGCCGGCGCTCGAAGCGCTCGCCGCCGGAGCGCCGCTCGTCACCTCGGCCGGGACCGCGCTCGAAGAGGTCACGGGCGACGCCGCGCTCTTGGTGCCTCCCGGGCGATCCGACCTGCTCGCCGACGCGCTGCGCGGCGTGCTCGATGACCCGCAGCTCGCCCGCCGTCTCGCCTCGCTCGGACCGATCCGAGCCGCCGGGTTCACCTGGGATGACACCGCTGAGGCCGTGGCGAGCGTGTATCGGTCGGTGCTGCGATGACTCGCGTGCTCGTCAACCTGCTGTGGCTCGTCCCGGGAGTGGTAGGAGGCAGCGAGGAGTCGACCACGGACGCGCTTCGTGGGATCGGCGAGTCGATCGCGTCGGGCGAGGCTGCGGACCTGGACGTGCAGCTCGCCGTGCTCGAGCAGTTCGCGAGCGCTCACCCCGATCTCGCTGAGCACTTCGACCTGCACGTGCTCGACCAGGATGGCAGCGACAAGCGTCGACGGGTGCTCGCGGAGCAGACCTGGCTGCCTGGTGTCACCCGATCGCTGGGTGCCGACGTCGTCCACCACGCCGGCGGAGTGCTCCCGCTGCGACACCCGGCCAGCACGGTGCTGACGGTCCATGACCTGCAACCGCTCGACATGCCGGAGAACTTCCGTGCCGCCAAGCGCGCCTACATCCGGGCCATGGCGGGACGGTCCTGTCGCTCCGCTGACGTGGTGAGCGTGCCGAGCGAGTTCACGCGCGAGCGTGTGGTCGAGTTGCTCGGGGTGAGTCCCGAGCGGGTCGAGGTCGCGCCCTGGTGGGTCGCTCCACCGGATTCGGTCACAGCGGAGGACCGGTTCCCGCTCCCGCAGCAGCTCGACGGTGACCCGTTCATCCTCTATCCCGCGATCACGTACCCCCACAAGCGCCACATCGTGCTCCTCGACGCCTTCGCGTTGGTCGCCCGGCAGCATCCGGACCTACGGCTGGTCCTCACCGGTGCTGCGGCAGCCGCTGAAGCGGCAGTCGCCGCACGAATGAGCCGAGCGGACCTCGCTGGTCGGGTGCTGCGCACCGGCCGGGTCCCCTCCGGGCAGCTGGAGTCTCTCTTCGCTGCCGCCACCGCCGTTGCCGTGCCGTCGTGCTACGAGGGCTTCGGGCTCCCTGTCCTCGAAGCCATGGTCCGGGGAGTGCCGGTCATCGCCGCGGACGCCGGCTCTCTGCCGGAAGTGGCCAGAGCCGAGGACCTCGTCGCTCCCGAGGATGTGACAGCGTGGGCCTCAGCGTTGGAAGCTGTCGTCGCCGAAGACCCAGCAGCGCGAACCGCCCGCATCGAGGCCGGTTACGACCAGGCTGATCGCTTCAGCCCGGGCCGGACCGCCACCGCGCTGATCGGGTCCTACCGGCGAGCCGCCGACGATCGAAGGGTCCCGTGACGTCCGAATCGAGCACCTTCTCGCAGCAACCTGCGCCGACTGGGGGGTCGTCGACGCGGGGGGTTTCGACGCGATGAACATCCTCGTCCTCTGCCCGCACTTCGCTCCCGACGTGGCGCCCACCGGTGAGGTGATGACCGCCATCGTCGGTGCCCTCGCAGATCGAGGTCACCGGCTGCACGTCGTCACCTCGCTGCCGTGGTACCGCCACCACGCCGTCGAGGAGGGCTGGACGGGCCGACCGGCGCGGACCGAGGGAACGCCGTGGGGTTGGATCACACGGCTGCACCCGTTTCCCACCGACAAGACCAACATCCCCGCCCGTGCCGTCGCGTTCGCAGGCTTCACGGGCATGGCCACGGTCCGCGGTGCGCTCACCCGCATCCGCCCCGACGTCGTGCTCGTGATGTCGCCGCCCCTTCCGCTCGGCATCGCCGGCTGGTTGGCCGCGGTCCCTCGAGGCACGCCGTTCGTGTTCAACATCCAAGACGTGTTCCCCGACGTGGCGGTGGAGCTCGGTGCGATCACCGACGAGCGCGTGATCGCCATCGCCTCCTGGTTGGAGCGCTTCCTCTATCGCCGCTCCGACGCGGTGACCGTTCTGAGCGAGGACCTCAGGGACAACTTGGCGGCCAAGCTCCGGGGGCATCGCCCGGAGCGGGTTCACGTGATCCCGAACTTCGTCGACACCGAACGGGTCAGACCGTCCGATCGCGACAACGCCTATCGCCGGGAGTTCGACCTGATCGGACGGACCGTCGTCATGTACGCCGGCAACGTCGGGCTGTCGCAGTCGCTCGACTTGGTGGTGGCAGCGGCACGTCGCTATCAGCAGTCGGGACGCAACGATGTCATGTTCGTGGTGAACGGCGGCGGTTCGGCACTCGAGGACCTGTTGGAGTCGGCGCGAGGGCTCGACAACATCCGCTTCGTCGGGATGCAGCCACGGGAGCGCTTGTCGGAGGTGCTGGCAGCAGCGGACCTGCACCTCGTGCCGCTCAAGACGGGTCTTGCTCGCTCGAGCGTGCCGTCGAAGCTGTATTCGATCCTTGCTGCCGGTCGCCCCGTCCTCGCCAGCGTCGACGCTGGCACCGAGGTGGCGACGACCATCGAGCGCGCCGGGGCCGGCGTGTCGGTGGCGCCGGAGGACGTCGACGCCTTCGTCGCCGCCCTCGACGCGCTCCTCGCCGAGCCGGAGCGGTTGGCGGAGATGGGCGAGTCAGGGCGCCGATTCGTCGAGGGTTGGGTGTCGCCCGAAGCCGTCGGCGCGGCGTATGAGCGGCTCTTCGAAGAGGTCAGAGCCGACCGTTTCGCCCGCCGTGGCCGTTCCTGACAACCTGTCTGATGGTCGTCGATCGGCGGCCGGTGCGGCGGTGGCGGCACGGTCGGGATGGCACTTCGGCGCCGCTCGGATCGGTTCGTCAGGGCCTCGCCGGTTCGGTCTGGACCCACTCGCGGCGCTAGCGTTGGGGTGATATGGGCAAGGCCTCCTCCTCCAAGAAGATCCGTCGCGTCCAGCAGGCCGGCGTCAGTCGTGCACCCGGACAGCGCCGGAACCTTGCCTATCCGGCGCTGATCGTCGCGATCCTCGTCGTCGGCACGATCCTTGTCGTGTTGGCACGCGACAGCCGCCAGGCTACGGCGAGCGAGGCGCCCACGACTCGTGACCACTGGCATGAGGCGTTCGCCGTCAACGTGTGCGGCGAGTTCCTCGACCCCCCGACCGATGACGGTCCTGATCGACTGGGCATCCACACCCACGGCGACGGCCTGATCCACCTGCACCCGTACGGGGCGGGCGCCACGGGCGACAACGCCACCATGGCGGTGTTCTTCAAGCAGATCGGCACGGTCGTGGAGAACGGGACGATGACGCTCAAGGACGGCACGACCAAGAAGGACGGCCAGGAGTGCGACGGCAAGAAGGCCGAAGTCGCGCTGTTCGTGTGGCCGCCGCAGGCGAGCGCCAAGACCAAGCCCGAGAAGCTCACCGGCGACGATATCGCCAACTACCGCTTCGCCGAGAACGGCACAGCGTCGGTGTTGTCGTTCAACCCCGACGGCTTCACTCCGCCGCTGCCGCCGTCGATGTCGGAGCTTGCGAACCCGTCCGACGTCGAGCCGGGCCAGTCCACCGACGGGCTCAACTCGGCGACGTCGAGCACCGTGGCAGGTGCCGTCACGACCACGACCGCTGCCGAAGCAACCACGACGGCGGCCCCGGCGAAGACCACGACCACCAAGCCGGGCTGACATGAAGGCCGTGATCCTGGTCGGGGGCTTCGGAACCCGGCTCCGTCCACTCACCTTGAGCGTGCCCAAGCAGATGCTGCCCATGGGCAGCGTCACGATGCTCCAGCGCGTCGTCGAACACCTCGGTGGGCTCGGAGTGGAAGAGGTCGTGCTCTCGCTCGGCTACCAGCCCGAGGTCTTCCTTCGGGAGTTCCCCGATGGTGAGATCGCCGGTGTGCCGGTCCGCTACGCGGTCGAGCCAGAGCCGCTCGACACGGGCGGGGCGATCGCGTTCGCCGCTCGCGAGGCGGGGATCGACGACACGTTCCTGGCCCTCAACGGCGACGTCCTCACCGACCTCGACGTCGGTGAGCTGTGGCGGTTCCACCAGAAGGCGGGTGGGGCAGCGACGATCGCGCTGACCAAGGTCGACGATCCGTCCCGCTACGGCGTGGTGCCGTTGGCAGGCGATGGACGAGTCGAGGCGTTCATCGAGAAGCCGGAGCCGGGCACCGCGCCGACGGACTGGATCAACGCCGGCACCTACGTGCTCGAACCAGAGGTGATCGATCTGGTTCCCGCTGGGTCGCGTCGCTCGATCGAGCGCGAGATCTTCCCACACCTGGTCGAACAGGGGCGCCTGTTCGGGCTGCAGGCCGCTGCCTACTGGATCGATGCGGGCACGCCCGACGCCTACTTGCAGGCGCACCTCGATCTGCTCGACGGCCTCCGGGGATCCTTCGAGCCCGCGGTCCACGACACGTCGCGGATCGACGCAGGGGCGATGGTCAAGCGTTCGATGATCGGACCGGGGGCGATCGTGGCTTCGGGTGCGAGGGTCGTCGATTCGGTGGTGATGGCGGGAGCTCGCGTCGCTGCGGGCGCGTCGCTGCAGCGATCCATCGTCGGTGCCCGCTCGGTGATCGGCGAGGGTTGCGACCTCTCCGATCTGACCGTCGTCGGCTTCGACGAAGACGTGCCTGCTGGCACCGTCGACGCCGGCGGGCGCTTTCCACCGGCGACCGAATGGCCTATCTGAGCAGCACGTCGGCGCCCAGCGGCGATCGTGCCGTCGGTATGCGTGTGATGGCGATCGCAATCTCAACACGACTGAACAAAGGGACGGGTGGATGCCGATGAGAGCACTGGTGACAGGTGGGGCAGGGTTCATCGGATCGAACCTCGTGGATCGGCTGCTGGCCGAAGGCCACTCGGTCGATGTCGTGGACAACCTCTCGAGCGGAAAGCTGGCCAACCTGGCCGATGCCCGAGCCGATCTCGACCATGAGTTCACGTTCCACCAGATGGACGTCTGCGACTCGGCGGTGTCGGAGCTGATCGAGCGTCGCAAGCCGGAGGTGGTCTTCCACCTCGCCGCGCAGATCGACGTCCGCGTCTCGGTTTCGGACCCGGCCCTCGACGCCCGCATCAACGTGCTGGGCACGATCAACGTGCTGGAAGGTGCTCGGCGCGCTGGCGCGCGGAAGGTCGTGTTCGCCTCGTCCGGCGGAACGATCTACGGCGACGTGGATCCCGACGACCTGCCCGTCGCCGAAGGTCACTCCCAGCATCCGGTCGCCCCGTACGGCATCACCAAGAAGGTCGCCACCGACTACCTGTACGCGTACCGCGAGCTCTACCAGCTCGAGTACACCTCGTTGGCGTTGGCGAACGTGTACGGGCCTCGTCAGGACCCGCACGGCGAAGCTGGCGTGGTGGCGATCTTCGCTGGCCGCCTGCTCTCCGGTGAGCCGTGCACGATCTTCGGCGACGGGGCGCAGACCCGTGACTACGTGTTCGTCGACGACGTCGTGGATGCGTTCGTGCGAGCGTCGGAGCGGGGCAGCGGTCTGCTGTGCAACATCGGTACCGGGGTCGAGTCGTCGGTGCTCGACCTGTACACGGCGATGGCGGCGAACGCCGGTGTCGACACGCCGGCGCAGCACGCCCCCGCACGTGTCGGCGAGCTGCAGCGCTCGTGCTTGGATGCGACCCGAGCGAAGTTGCACTTGGGTTGGGAGCCGTTCACCGATCTCAGCGCCGGGACTGCCGCCACGCTCGGCTGGTTCCGCAGCCGCGGTTGAGCCCTCCTATGATCTGACGGTCCGTCAGATCGACGGTCGCCGACCCCCGGTCGGCTGCGTCCGACGGATCATTGCCGTCGGCAAGGGGATCACGTGCAGCGCTTCGCGGACAAGGTCGTGCTCATCACCGGTGCGGCATCGGGCATCGGGCGCGCCACAGCGGAGCGCCTGGCATCCGAGGGCGCCTCGCTCGCCCTGTCGGACGTGAACGCCGACGGTCTGGCAGAGACCGCTGCGACGTGCACGGACGCCGGTGCGAACGTCTACTCCGCTGTCTCCAACGTCGCCGACGAAGACTCGGTTGCCGAGTTGGTCGCAGCGGCGGTCGCCTCGCACGGCCGGTTGGACTCCGTCGTGAACGTCGCCGGCATCCTGCACTTCGAGGACCTCCGCAAGACGGAGCTGTCGGATTGGAACCGGGTCATCACCGTCAACCTGACCGGCACGTTCCTGGTCTGCCGTGCGGCGATGGACCACCTGCTCGAAACGGGCGGCAACATCGTCAACACGTCCTCGACATCTGCGATCGCAGGTCACCCGTGGACCGTGTCGTACTCGGCGTCCAAGGGTGGCGTGTACGCACTGACGCAGTGCCTGGCGGTCGAGTTCGGCAAGCAGGGTGTGCGGTGCAACAGCGTGGCACCGGGTTCGATCCTCACGCCGATCCAGAACGAGTTCCGCCTGCCGGAGGGTGCGAACGTGAAGCTGATCGATCGCATCACCGCGCTGGACAAGCATCGGGGTCCCGAGACGGTGGCCAGCACGATCGCGTTCCTGGCGTCCGACGACGCCGCGCACGTCAACGGCACCTGCATCAAGGTCGACGGCGGCACCCTGGCCTGACCCACTCCAGAGCCCCTGACCCCCTGACCCCCATCCCCCGAATGAGCGGGGCCTTTACGGTGACGGTGAGATGGGAGGGAGCGGTGTGAGGCCGGGAACCAGGCGGACGTCGGGTACGTCCAACCGTCATGAGGCGACTGACAAGGCCATTGTTCTGCGTGCTGGCGTTCGTCGGGGTGGTGGGCTGTGGCGCGGACCAGGCGAGCTCGCCGCCAGCTCCGAACGAGCGCGAGAGTTCTCCGCTTGAGCTCACGGTGGGTGACGCCTGCGGCGACGCCTATTTCTGGGCTGTCACCGACTCAGGTGACGTTGCTGTGACGGTCAGCATGAAGGCGAGGGGCCGGTCCCTGGTCGAGGCGACGGCACTGGAGTTCAGCGTTCCAAGTGCGGCGGCCACGGTGGAGGTGCTCGAGGGCGAGAACCTGGCCAGGAACTTCTGCACTGACATGCTCGATGCGGCGTCTGAACCAAAGGTCCGCCAGGACGCGGTCGCCGGCCAGGGCACCATCACGCTGGAACCGATGCCGGAAGGTCCGGACTCGCTCAGCTGCGGGTCGGTGTCGGGTGAGCTCGAGCTGACTGACCTCGAGGCGGACAACGGCACGACGTTCGCTCCGATCCGGGTCACCTCGGACTCGATCGGCTGCGACTCCGGCTGACTCGGGGCACGAGGTAGCGGCATTGCCATGGTGCGACTGGGCCACCGTCGACCTCGAGGGGTCGCTCGCACTCGAGGCACTGCGCGCCGTCGCCTCGAGTGTCGACCCGGTTCTGTTGCGCAGAACCGCGGAGAACTCCGCGGTTCTGCGCAACAGAACCGGGAAGGGGTCAGCGGAACAGGTCTTCGGCGGGGGAGCGAACCACGTCGGTGAGCACCCCTCGGTGCTCCTCGACGCCGTCGCGGCCGACGGCGGCGAACACCTCGTCGCCGAGGCCCCGGACGATGGCGACGGGGATGCCGCTCGACTTGCCCATCACCAACTCCGCCGCGCCGGCGATCTCGTCGACGACGGCGACCTCGGTGACTTGGAGCTCACGCCCGTAGGAGTCCTGGGTGCCGCGCAGGTCCATGACCGGGATCAAACCGGCCGACCCGATCGCCACGTCGGTCACCCCCCGACGCCAGGTCCGCCCGAACGTGTCGGACACGATCACGCCGACGCTGGTGCCGGTGCGGCCGCGGATGGCGTCGCGGATTCGGCGAGCGGAACGGTCCGGGTCCTCGGGCAGCAACGCGGCCCACCCCTGTTCGACGTTCGAGAGGTCGATGCCGGCGTTCGCGCAGACGAACCCGTGGCGGGTCTCGGAGATGATGAGCTCACCTCGTCGACGAAGGATCCGCACCGACTCGCGTTCGACGAGCGGCTTGTGCGACAGCGGATCAGCGGGATCGACGCGTTCCATCGCCCCCTCCGCCTTGGAGACGACTTTCTGCGTCACCACGACCACGTCGTGGTGACGCAGGTCTGCGGCGTCGCAGATCACCTGTGCCAGGTCCGCCCCTCGGGTGACCTCGGGGATGCCGTGCACCGGGATCAGCTCGATGCCGCCCATCATCGGGGCGCTCCGGCTGTACCCGCCTGGAGGCAGACGGTGGCCAGCGTTGCTCCGACGCCCGGTCGGCTCATGATCGTGTCGGTCACCACGCAGCGGATCCCTTCTGCCTCCACTGCGGGGGCCAAGTCGGCGTCGACGGCATCGATGACCAGCGTGGAGGCGAGCGGTGCGTACCAGCGGGCGATGCCGACGGCGGTCGGTTCGAGGTCGAGCTCCTGCATGAGTCGGTCAGCGGGGCCCTTGAGTGCCGCACCACCGACGATCGGGCTGATCGCCACTGTGTTGTCGCGGCGGGCTTCGACGGCCTCCCGCACACCGGGGACTGCGAGCACTGGCTCGATCGACACGATCGGGTTGGACGGAGCGATGACGATCACGTCGGCGTCAGCGAGAGATCGTTCCGCTGCATCCGACGGGTGGACGTCGTCGGTTCCCTCAAAGCGAACCTCGCTCACCTTGACCGAGTGCTGCTCCCGGACGAAGTACTCCTGGAACGACAGATCTCGCCCGTCGGAAAGCGTGACCCGCGTCCGAACCGGGCCATCGGTGACCGGAACGAGGGACACGTCGAGCCCCCACGTCTGGGTGATCTCGGCGGTGACCTCAGACAATGACGCACCGGCTCTGAGTCGCGAGGTTCGGTACAGGTGGGTGCCCAGGTCGCGGTCGCCGAGGGAGAACCAACCGGCGGCCTCGTCGGTCGGGGCGACGCCGGCGGAGGCCGCATAGGCCCGGACCTGCTGCATTGCGTGCCACGTCTCGCCGACCAGGCCCCATCCGGTGTCGGTGTTGACCGCGTCGGAGAGCGTGTAGGTGATCGTGTCGAGGTCGGGACTCACGTGCAGCCCGTGGATCTCGGAGTCGTCGCCGACGTTCACGATCCCGGTCACCTGAGCGGGCGTCACGACCTCCAGCAGTCCGCGGAGGAAGCGCGCCGCACCGACACCGCCGCACAGCACAGCAACATGAGGGTGAGGTGCTGTCGTCACGGGCGGGACCCTAACGCGCCGTCGTGGGGCGAGGACGTCGTCGGGCCGGCGCTGAGGTCAGGTCAACCGATCGGGCCGAGACGACCCGACATCAGGTCCACATCTGCGTCCACCATCATCATGACCAGATCCTCGAAGCCGACGGTGGGGGTCCAGCCGAGCACCTGCTCGGCCTTTGCGGGCGTACCGATGAGCAGGTCGACTTCGGCGGGGCGGTAGAACGCCTCGTCGATGACCACATACTGGTCGTAGTCCAAACCGACGTGACCGAACGCGACCTCGCAGAAGCGACGAACCGAGTGCGTCTGGCCGGTCGACACCACGAAGTCGTCGGGGCTGTCCTGCTGGAGCATCAGCCACATCGCCCGGACGTAGTCCCCAGCGAAGCCCCAGTCGCGTTCCGCGTCCAGGTTGCCGAGCCGAAGCTCGTTCGCCATGCCGAGTTTGATCTTGGCGACGGTGTTGGAGATCTTGCGGGTCACGAACTCGAGGCCGCGTCGTGGCGACTCATGGTTGAACAAGATGCCGCTCGAGGCGTGAAGGTCATAGGACTCCCGGTAGTTGACCGTGATCCAGTGGCCGTACTGCTTGGCGACCCCGTAGGGCGAGCGGGGGTAGAACGGGGTGGTCTCGGACTGCGGCACCTCGACGACCTTGCCGAACATCTCCGAGCTCGACGCCTGGTAGAAGCGGATGTCGGGGTCGATGATCCGGATGGCGTCGAGCAGCCGGGTGACGCCGAGGCCGGTCACGTCACCGGTCAGCACCGGCTGGCTGAAGCTCGTCTGCACGAAGCTCTGCGCTGCGAGGTTGTACACCTCGTCGGGGCGATGGGTGCGCAGCACGTCGATGAGGCTCGCCTGGTCGAGCAGGTCGCCGGGAACGGTCGCGATCCGGTCCTGCAGATGGGCGATCCGCTCGAAGGTCACGGTGGACGAGCGGCGAACCATGCCGATCACCTCGTAGCCCTCGTCGAGGAGCAGCTCTGCGAGGTAGGAGCCGTCCTGGCCGGTGATCCCTGTGATGAGCGCACGCTTGGTCATGGCTCTGTTCTACGCTTGGGTTGGCCCGAGGTCTGCATACTGGGTTGACAAGATCTGATGCAGGTCGGGGTCGCGGATCTGGCGGTGCCACTGCCGGTGTGCTCCTGCTAGTGCTGCTCCTGAGTCTGCTGTTGCCACCTCCCCGGTCCCGAGATTGCTGCTGTTGTGCCTTCCGCCTCTGAACCTCCACCCATCTACGACCTGGCCGTGCAACCCATCGTGGCCCTTCACCTCCCGTCGGGCTCGGAACGACTGGGAGATCGGATCGGTCGACTGCGCACAGCGCTGGGTTTGACGCAGACCGAGCTCGCTGGTCGGGTGGCGATCTCTCGCGTGGCGCTGTCGAACCTGGAGTCTGGGCGCAGCATGCCGGGGGAACGCACGGTCACCCTGCTCGCAGGGATGTTCCACTTGGAACCGCACGAGTTGGTCGCCGGCACGGAGTATCCGGCGTCGAAGGCAGATCGGCTGCCGCTCGTGGCAGCCCGTCACACCGAGTTGGACCTTCAGCTGGCGCTGCTCGACCGGGATCTCCGGTGGTTGGAAGGCGCCCCGCGTGGGGTGTCGTCGCGGGTGAGTGCCGAGTGGCGCGAGCGACTTGCGGGGCTTGACGTGCTGGCGTTGTCGGCTCGGGAACGCAGCGCGCTGGAGTCAGCGCGTCGGAGGATCGCCGAGGCCGGCTGATCGTCGGGCGGAGTCGGCGCTGAAGCCCAGCGACGTGCTGTGCTGGTGAGCGTTGGTCCCGGTCAACGCCCGAGGGTTCGAGTCAGGACCGGACCCGGCGGCGTTGGTCGTCGAGGAGGTCTCGTAACGTGGTCGCCAACGGGATCTGCGGCTCCCAGCCCGTGTCGGCGCGGATGCGGGCGTTGTCGCCGAGCAGCACCGGGATGTCGACCGGCCGCTCGAGGTCGGGGTCCGTGACGAGCTCCATGGGGATCGACGCGAGCGAGATGAACTCATCCGCGAGCGCCTGCACGGCGATCGCACGTCCGCTGCACACGTTGTAGACCTCGCCCGCCGCGCCGTGCTCGACGAGGAGGCGGTACGCCCTGACGACGTCGCGGACATCGGTGAAGTCCCGGCGAGGGCTCAAGTTGCCGACGGTCACCTTGGATTCGCCGCTCAACTCGTTCGATGCCACTCGCTCGGCGAGCGCGGCGGCGACGAAGCGGTTGCTCTGACCCGGGCCCAGATGGTTGAACGGTCGAGCGCGGATGACGTGTTGACCGAAGCCGAGGTTGGCCTGCAGCGCAACGTGGTCAGCCGATGCCTTCGACGCTGCGTAAGGGCTGACGGGACGCATCGCGAGCTGCTCGGAGATCGGCAGGTCTGCAGCGGACACCTTGCCGTACACATCAGCGGAGCCGACCGTGAGCACCCGCTCCACGCCCGCTTCCCTGGCTGCCCACAGCACGTTCAGCGTTCCTTCCGCGTTCGAGCGGAACGTCGCCTGGGGGGTGGACCACGACCCCCCGACGTCGCTGGCCCCGGCGAGGTGGTACACGACCTCGGGCTGGCGGCGTCGGAACGCTTCGAGCATCGCCGGCGCATCGGTGATGTCCAGGCCGTCGGTCGAACGGTCCGTGGTCATCACCTCGTCGCCTGCCTCGTGGAGGTGCGTCGCCAGATGATGGCCGACGAAGCCGCCGGCGCCGGTGATGAGGACCTTCATCGTGACCACCTCGATGGGCGCTCGACAGGGTGCGACCGAGGGGTGGTCAGAGGGTCGACGATGCGCATGAGAGGACTCTAGGAGCTGAACGCAGCACTTCGGGCCGGGCGCTGCGATGAGTGGCGGCCCTGGTGTCGCTCGACGCTGGTCATGAACGCGGTCGCTGATCGGGGTGGCACTACGATTCCGCCTCGTCCCCCGCGCCAGCGTCGTGCCGTCCTGCGGTACGCCGCCCGGCGATGGCACCTCACGAAAGGCCAGGCCGATCCCCTCCAAGACGCCACGTCCGGGACCGGACGCCGACGACGCAGAGCGCTACTCAGGCGACTCGGGCACCGGATGCCTCGCCGGACCCTCCGATGACGCCGGAACCGATGCAGCTGGTGACGTCACGTCGTCGGGCACCAACGTCGTCGGCCCAGCGCCGTTCGAAGAGGAGTTCGCCGACGCCGGCGACGACGACGCCGCAGAGGATGCCAAATGGGGCATCTCTGACGAGGCACCGCTGATCGGCACCGGAGCGCCACCTGTCGTCGCGGTGATGATCACCCGAGACCCTGGTGACTGGTTCGAAGAGTGCCTGGAGTCCATTGCGGACCAGGACTACGAGAACCTGTCGTTGCTCGTGGTGGACAACGGCTCGCGTCACGACCCCACCGCTCGGGTCGCTGATATCTCGCCGTCGGCGTTCGTGCGTCGCCTGCCGGAAGACCACGGCTTCTCGGCAGCAGCGAACGAGGCGTTGACGGCGGTGGAGGGTGCACCGTTCCTCTTGTTCCTCCACGACGACGTGCGTTTGCGGCCTGACACGGTCACCTCGATGGTGGCCGAGGCGTTCCGGGCCAACGCCGGTGTCGTCGGCGCCAAGCTCGTCGACTGGGACGACGAGCACGTGCTGGGCTCCGTCGGTCTCGCGGTCGATGTCTTCGGATCGTCGGCGCCGCTGGTCGACCCAGGGGAGCTCGATCAGTCACAGCACGACAGCGCTCGCAACGTGTTCGCGGTGTCGGATGCCTGCATGTTGGTGCGCACCGATCTCTTCGCAACGATCGGCGGCTTCAGCACCGAGATCCCGTTCTTCGGCGAAGACGTCGATCTGTGCTGGCGTGCGCACATCGCCGGTGCATCGGTGCAGTTCTGCCCGCAGGCGACCGTCGCACACCGCGACCGCTTCGCTGAGCGTCGCGACACCGAGGCACGATCTCGCTACGAGACCCGCCACGAGGTGCGCATGGTGTCCGCGAACACCGAGCTGCGACGTTGGTGGTGGGCGATGCCGATGGGAGTGGTGCTCGGCGTCGTCGACCTCATCGGATCCGCGCTCCTCGGTCGGTTCCGCCATGCCGGCGACGTGATCGCCGCCGCGTTCTGGAACGTGACGCACTTCCCTGCGCTCGTCGGGGCTCGTGCTCGGGTTCGCAAGGCTCGGCGGGTGCACGACGCCGACTATCGGAGCCTGTTCCACCGTGGCAGCTATCGGCTGCGGTCAATGGTGCGCACCGACGACGGTGAAGGTCGCCTCGTTGCCGTCACGCGATCCGGGCGTTCGGCGTTGTCGGACATGACGTCAGTCTCGAGCCGCGCTGCCGTCGCGCTGATCGTCGCCACGATCGTCGTCGCGGCGGTGGGTGGACGACACCTGATCGCTGGGCCGTTGCCGGTCCTTCGCGAACTCGTCAGTGGCGGCACCAGCGGTCCCGCTCTGGTGTCGCAGTGGTGGACTGCGTGGCGTGGCGTCGGACTGGGCGAACCATCGGTGCCGGTCGGTCTGGTACCGGCGTTCGGGACCGTCGGTACCCTCTTGTTCGGCTCCATCGGGCTCGCTCGGCGGCTCCTCATCCTGTTGCCGCTGCTCCTCGGAGCGGTCGGCGGCTGGAAGCTCCTGTCGGGGACGCATTCGATCCGTGGCCGTTCCGCCGCGTTGGCCGCCTACGCGCTCAACCCGATCGCGCTCAACGCCATCGCGACCGGCCGTCTGCAAGCGCTTGTCGTCTACGCCGCGGCTCCTTGGTTGTTGCGCCGCGTTGCTCGACACGCACACGTCGCCCCGTTCGGCGAAGCGGACGCCGCTCCGTCTGGGTCGGTCCGTCACCTGGCCGGCAATGCACTGCTGCTCGGCGCGGTTGGTTGCGTGACCCCCCTCGGCTCGCTGCTGCTCGCCGCCACGGTGTCGCTGTTCGCCATCGCTCCGCTGCTCGGTGGCAGCCGCCACGCTGCGCTGAGGATCCCGGTCGCTGCGTTCGGCGGCTTGGTGTTGAGCACCCCGTTGCAGCTGCCGTGGCTCGTCGAATCGATCACGAGCGGCGACGCTGCATCGTTGACGGGGGTGTGGGCAACGCGTGCTGCGCTGCCGTCGGCCTCGGAGCTCCTGACCGCCAGCATCGGTCCCGTTCAGACCGGTTGGCTCGGATGGGGTCTGGTGATCGCTGCGCTCGTCCCGCTGTTGACCGGGCGGTCATGGCGGCTGGGTTGGACCGTCGCCTCATGGGTCGTCGTGCTCCTTAGCGTGGCGGGAACCTCGCTCCTGGCATCGGCTGGGATGCTCGGCGGGGCCGGGGCCGCGTTGTTCATGGCCCCGGCGGCGTTGGGGATCGCCGTGGCGATCGCGATGGGACCGCTCGCGTTCGAACACGACGTGGTCAGCGGCGACTTCGGGGTCGGCCAGCTCGCGTCCGCTGTCGGCGTCGTCGCTCTCGTCGTAGGGATCGTGCCGGTCGCGATTGCGGCGACGGAAGGGCGTTGGTACCTGCCCGAAGGCGACTTCCAACGGTCGCTCGCTCTGATCGATCGAGGCGACAGCACTCGGACGCTGTGGATCGGTGACCCCGACGTGCTCCCCGTTGCGGGTTGGAACCTGGATGACGCCGGCGAGCTCGCCTTCGGCGTCTCGGAGGGCAACCTGCCGACGGTGACTCAGCGCTATCGCCTGGACGGCGGAGCGGGAGTGGAACGGCTGCGAGCGGCGGTCGACGCTGCGGTGCACGGCGAGACGTCGCGCGTCGGACAACTGCTGGCGCCGATGGGCATCCGCTACGTGCTCCTCGTCGATCGTCCCGCTCCCGAACCGTTCTCGCCGGTCGAGGTGCCGTTGCCGCGGGGTTCGCTGGCCGGCTTCGCCGAGCAACTCGACCTCACCCGGGTGCCGGTCGCTCCCGGCGCCCAGCTGTTCGAGGTCTCTGGCGTGTGGCCGTTGCGCGCCGACATCAGCGAGTTGGGTCTGCCCGCCGATGGGCAGACGAGCGCCGCTGCGCAGATCCTGCGTGGACCGGCTGTCCCTCCGGCGGTGCTCGGGCGAGGTCCTGGCACCAGCTTCACCGGCACGCTGGCCAAGGGTGCAGTGGTGGCGCAGTCGGTGACCGCCGACGCCGGATGGACGTTGGACACGGGCGGCCGGTCCGCTCGGCGCACCTCGCTCTTCGGTTGGGCGCAGCAGTTCCACGTCGAGCGTGCCGGTGGCGCGACGCTGTCGTTCTCGACGCCGATGACTTCCCGTCTGTTGCAGGCGGTTCAGGTCCTTGCGCTGGGAGCGCTGGCACTCCTCGCAGGTCGTCGTCGAAGGCTGGCCTCAGCACGACCCCGCCGGACGATCCGTCGCGGGGCGCCGGTCGTGGTCGTCGAGTCCACCGAGGTGGCGCCGACAGAGGTGGCACCGACAGAGGCCGCGTCCGCAGAGGTGGAACCGACAGAGGCCGCGTCCGCAGAGGCACCGTCGTCAGAGGTCGCGTCCGCAGACGAGGAGGGTCGGTCGTGAAGGTTGCTCGACTCGGTGCACTGACCGTCGTGGTGCTGGTGATCGTCGCGATGGTGTCGATGTGGGGCGGTCGCCCGAACCCCGAGCCTGCGAGTGTGGAGCGAGCGCCGGTTCCTGACCTGCGGACCGACGTGAAGCTGCCTGTGACGTGGTACTGCGCCGCGGGCACGGCTGCGGCGCCCATGACCAACGTCGTGTACCTCTCCAACCCCACCGGCGATGCGGTCAAGGTGCACATCACGGGGTACACGGCCACCGGTGCGCTGACCCCAGCCGATGTCGAGGTCGCCCCCGGCGGCCCGCACACCTTTGACGTCTCCACGCTCGGCGACGCGACGGCGTCGGTCGTCGTGGAGTCGCCCGAGCCGACCCTGACCGTCGACCACCAGCTGAGCACCGACGGTTACGGCGATCGTGACGCCTGTCGTCGTTCGACGTCCGATGCCTGGTACTTCCCGGCGCTGAGCACCACGCGAGATGCCGGCGCGATGCTCACGTTGTTCAACCCCTTCCCCGGAGATGCTGGAGTCGACATCGAGATCGGCCTCGATACGGGGACTCGAACGCCGACGTCGGTCACCGGCGTCGTGGTGCCCGCAGGCACGGCCAAGACCATCGACCTGGGAGCTCAGGGAATCGCTGAGCGCCGCGACCAGTTCACCGCAGTGGTGCACTCACGGTCGGGTCGGGTGATCGCCGAGGTCGCTCAGAGCTTCGACGGATCGCTCGGGCCCAAAGGTCTGCAGCTGTCGTTCGGGGTGCCGGCACCACAGCGGGACTGGGCGTTCGCCGGGGGCTTCACCGGGGCCGGGGCGGCAGAGCACGTCATCGTCCAGAACCCCGGCGATCAACGCGCGAGCGTGCTCGTCCAGGTCACCCCCTATGGCGGGGCGACGAACCCGCCAGAGCCGCTCGACGTCACCGTCGAGGCCCACCGCTACGCCGTGGTGGACCTGTCTGCAGAGACTCGGGTCCCGGGCGTGGGCTATCACTCGATCCAGGTCGAATCGAACCAACCGGTGGTCGTGGCGCGCACCACCACACTGAGCGGCCCGCCCGATGCAGCGGCGGACCCGGCGGTCCCCGTCCGCCCAGCGTTGAGCCGCGGTGTGGCGATCTCGACCGGTACGCCAGTCGCCGCTCGGGCCTGGACGGTTCCGGCGATCGACGCCGGTGCTGATCCTTCGCCAGTGGTCATGGTGCACAACCCGGGTGTGGGTATCGCGAAGGTCACGATGTCGTCGGTGTCGGCGGGTGCGACGACCGATGTCGCCGACGCGTCCGGCATCGAGGTCGCTCCCGGCGACAGCGTGGCAGTACCGCTGCCCGCTGGCGGCGGCGCCGAGACCACGATCCAGGTTCGTTCGACCGAACCGGTGGTGGTGGAGCGGATCACGATCTACGGCCCCGACGATGATCTGGCGTTCGACCTGGCGGTCGCCGTCCACGGCGCTCGAGAGCCGCTCGTCCGCTTCGGTGGCCGCTGAGCACCCTGGGCTCGCTGAGCCAGCGGAGCGTTGATGGGACTGTGAGTCGTGCACGACCCGAGGCCACACTGGGGGAGTGGAACGCCTCGTCGTCGCCTTGGTCCTCGCAGCCGTTGCCGTCGGGGTTGCTGCGCTGCTCCAACGACGCCGGGTGAATCCTCCGACCCAGCCGCGATCGTGGGAGGCGCCGGCACAGCTCGACCGTGCGGACTTCGATCGCCCCGACGCCCCATGGCTCGTGTGCGTGTTCAGCGCTGCGACCTGCACCACGTGCAGCGACGTCGTCGCCAAGGCCGAGGTCCTCGCGAGCTCCGATGTCGCCGTCCAGGACGTGGAGGTGCAGCGCGATCCCGACCTGCACGACCGCTACGGGATTGAGGCCGTCCCGATCGTGGCCATCGCCGATTCCGACGGTGTGGTGCGCGAGTCGTTCGTCGGGCCGGTCAGTTCGACGCACCTCTGGGCGGCACTGGCCGAGCTTCGGGAGCCGGGATCGGTTCCCGAAGGTTGCGGTGGGGAGCACCACGACCACGATCACGAACAGGGTTGAAGACTCGCCAGCAGGGGACGAACCGGCCACGGTGACTCGCCACCTGGGCCGATCCGTACCCCCGCTGTCCGGTTCCCGCCGGCTCTGTGAACTGTGGGGAGCGGTGCTCGGACCGTCGCCTGACCCGATCGGCTCGGACCGTCGCCTGACCCGATCGGCTCGGCCCGATCGGCTCAGCTCAGGCGACAGCCAGACCGAGCGGGCTCTGCTGGGTGTAGGTCGGGAAGATCGATCCCAGGTTGGTGGCGCCGCAGCGGACCTTCAGCACCTCGGACAGGACCTGGCGGTAGTCGTTCATGACCGTGAGGTCGCCCTCGGGGCCGTCGGCGATGGCCGTGGGGAAGTTGCCGTACACGCCGCCGCGGATCTTCCCGCCGAGGGCGAGCATGGCGGTGCCGCGACCGTGGTCGGTGCCCCCGGAGCCGTTCTCCTCGATCGTGCGACCGAACTCGGACATGGTGACCAGGGTGACCTCGTCCATTGCGGTGCCGAGGTCGGTGTAGAAGGCCTGGAGCGCCTGCGACACGGCGCCGGTGTGCTGGCGCATGTAGGAGTTCGGGTCTTCGGCCAGCCCCATGTCGCTGTGGGTGTCCCAGCCGCCGTAGTCGACCGCGACCGCCCGCAGTCCGACGTTGCCGCGGATCAGGCGTGCGACCTCTCGGAGGTTCCTCGACAGGTCGTCGGTGCCGTAGACGGCGCCGTTCTGCGGTCCGGGATCGGTCCCGAGCCCGCCGAGCAGGTTGACGACGTCGAGGGTGTCCGCCCCGGTCTCGTCGAGCAGTCGCGGGCCGTGGCGGTACAGGCCGACGAGGGCGGTCTTGGCCTTGTTGTTGTCGGGGAACCCCTTCACGCCGAACCCGGAGATCGATCCCATGGACATGGCCGTCGATGGTCCCTGCAGCGAGGTCTGCAATGTGGAGCCGCGGCCCACGGCACTGAGGCGGTCCAGCCCGGACAGGCCGCCGAGGTAGCGGTTCAGGAATCCGCTGCTGACGCTGAGCGAGCGGGTGCCTCGCTCCCAGTACTGCTCCGCCTCGAAGTGGCTGCGGGTCGACGACTCGCTGGCCGGCATGCCCGCGGCGTGCACCACCGCCAGCTTGCCATCCGCCCAGGCGCCCTGGTGCAGGTGCGACATCCCGGGGTTCAACGCCATCGTTCCCGACAACGGGAAGGAGGAGACGTTGCCGCCGGCGGCGAGTGCCAGACCGGACTTGCCGGTGGGGTCGGCGAACTCGGACTCCTCCTTGATCCGGATGGTCGGTCGCAACGCCTTGTACGTCGGCATGCGAAACGGTGCGACGACGTTCAGCCCGTCCCATCCGCCTCGCATGAACACGACGACGATCACGTCGCCGGTCGTTGGGCTCTCGGGTGTGGCGAACGCCATGCGGGCGCCGAGGCTGGAGACGCCGAGCGCGGCGGTACCCGCTCCGACGAGCCCCATGAAGGAGCGGCGGCTGACGCCGTCGTGTTCGTTGCACTCACAATCGCCAGACGGGATGTCCGCCGGTGGCATGGAGGCGAGGTCGGTGGATGTGGTCATGATCGTCTCCTGCTCAGCGGATCTGGAAGCTCGGGTGGGCGCACAGCAACCCGAAGGTGGCCTGCAGGTTGCTCGCGTTCGACGTGAGGGTGGTCGCTGCCGCAGTACGGCTCACCCCGAGGGCGCTCAGGATCGACTCGGCTTCGGTGGGGCTGATCGCGTACTGGAACACCTGGTCCGCCAGCGCGATCACCAGGTCCTTCGTGGTCGCTGGCAGCGGTGACGGCAGGAGCGTCGCGAGGTCCACGACGACCTTCTCTGCCGGCGACGAATCCGTGAGGCGGTTCCTGGCGAGCCGAGCGGCCCACTCCCATCGCTTCAGCAGCCCCTCGGACGAGACCCACTCCGGTGCCGTCTCGGGGTAGCCGTCGGGCGTGGTGCGCTCGTTGATCGGCTGACCGAGGATCTCCTGGACCTCACGGAGCCGCTGCGCCGCGTGGCCCTGAGGGAGCACGTTCACCGTGGCACGCATGGCACGCAGCGACGAGTGGAGCCACTCGATCGGACGCTTGACCTTCTGGCCGGTCGATGCCCGGAACTCGTTCGAGAGGAACAGCTCACGCAGCACGGGAGCGATCGCGGTGTCGTTGGCCTGGTACACCGATGCCAGACGGTCGACGAGCGCTGCGGGCGGGTCATCGGAGACGAACCGGCGGCACAGCTTGTAGGCGAGGTGCCGTGCGGTCGAGGGATGACGAGCGAGGAACCCGAGGAGTGCGTCGCCGTCGGCTTCACCCGAGTTGCCGTTGGCTCGCGCTGGTCGGGTCCACTGGCCACCCAGGATCGACACGGCGTCTCGAGAGTGCCATCCGGTGCTGAACATGTAGTTGTACTTGTTGGCGTCGTTGTTCCACCGGATCGTGCGCCCCGACATGATCTTGGCGACGCCGCGCATGTCGGCCTCGGTGTAGACCTGTTCGCCCTTGATGATCCCGAGCGTGTGCAGCTCCAGGATCTCCCGGCCCCAGTTCTCGTTCACCCCGGCCGTCGAGTAGGCGTTCGACGTGTAGTTGTCGAGGTACACGAGCATGGCCGGGCTCTTCGCCGACGCCTGCATCATGTCGACGAAGCGGCCGAGCGCGTGGCGCCGGATCACGTCAGCGTCGTCGCGGGTCTTCAGCTGGGTCAGCCACTTGGCGGAGCGCCAGACCGTGAAGTGGTTCGACCAGAAGTCGCACATCACCTCGTACAGCTGGTTCTCGGAGTTGACCGCCCGCAGCAGCATGGCGTGGTCGAGCTCACGGAACAGGACGGAGTCATCGGTGGAGCGCTGGACGTCGTTGACGGCGTTGGACGCGTTCAGCGACGGGAAGTTCGACCCGAGCAAACGCTCGGCGTCGGGTCGAGACCGTGCGAGCTGCTCGTCGACCCACCCCGCCGCGCCGAGCGTCGAGATGCGATCCACCTCGGCCTTCGTGGCGCCGAAGGTGGCCCGATTGGCCAAGGTCCTGGCCTGCTCGACGGTCCACGGAACCGGGGCGGGTGGCGCCGGCTGGCCGGGTGTGGGTGCAGCGGTCGGTGCCGGCTGGTTCGACTGCGGAACGCACGCTGCAGCGACCACGGCGACGGATCCCGCTCCGACCGCGCCGAGGATCGATCGTCTGCTGCGTCGACCGGACGGACCGTCCGGCGGCTGGCGATCGACGACGTCACCGTCGTCGATCGCCGGTTGTTGTGCTGGTGCTGTGAGCTGGCGCAGCTCGATCGGTGTGCTCGATCGCTCTGCCGTTGCTGTCCCGCCGGTGCCATCCATGGAGGGCACTTCGGCCAAACGGCTCACACAACTTGAGGCGATCGACCCAGTCTGGGTCGAATGGCCTATTCGACCGCCGCTTCAACTTCGCCGAGGGCGATTCGAATCACCCGAGAGTGCGTCTGAGATCAGTGACGCTCTTGATCCGGGCAGGGTCAGATGCAGTATCAGATGTCGACGTCGCCGGTGAACGGCTGAGTGGGCAGCACGTTCGGCCGCGGCGTCGGCGCCAAGTGCGGCGGTACCGGCGGCGGGACTGGTGCAGCGGTTCCGCCGACGGGCGGCCGCGGCTGGGCCGGCGCTGAGGGCGCGGGCAGATCCGGTTCGGTGCCGTTGGCGACACGGATCATGCGGTTGACCTCGTTGCCGGAGATGGTCTCCTGCTCGAGGAGCACCTTGGTGATCAGGTCGAGCGCCCTGCGGTTCCGGGTGAGCAGGTCGCGGCAGCGGTCTTCGCCTTGGCGGAGCAGTCGTTCCACCTCCGCGTCGATCGCCCGAGCGGTGTCCTCGGAGTACTCCCGCTGGTGGCCGAAGTCCTCGCCGATGAACACGGGACCCGATGTGCCCCAGGCGCGGGGGCCGATCTCGTCGCTCATGCCGAACTCGGTGACCATCTTGCGGGCACGCTCGGTGGACACCTGAAGGTCGTTCGCTGCGCCGGTGGAACGGTGGTCGAACACGAGCTCCTCGGCGACGCGACCGCCCATGGCGACGACGATCGACTCTTCGAGGAACTCCTGGCTGTAGGAGTGCTTCTCTTCCTCCGGGAGCTGCTGGGTGACGCCGAGCGCCATCCCACGGGGGAGGATCGTGACCTTGTGGACCGGATCAGCGTTGGGTAGCAGCGCGGCGCAGAGCGCGTGGCCGGCCTCGTGATACGCGGTCATCTCCTTCTCTGCGTCCGACAGGACCATCGACTCTCGGCGCTGACCCATCAGGACGCGGTCCCGAGCGTCTTCGAAGTCGTGCATCTCCACGACCTTCGAGCCCCGTCGAACTGCGGTCAGTGCGGACTCGTTGACCAGGTTGGCCAGATCCGCGCCCGACATGCCGGGGGTGCCGCGAGCGACCAGGTCGAGGTCGACGTCGGGCGACAGCTTCTTGTGGCGGATGTGCACGGCGAGGATGGCCCGACGATCGTCGAGCTCGGGGAGCGGGACGACGACCTGGCGGTCGAAGCGCCCCGGACGCAGCAGCGCAGGGTCGAGGATGTCCGGTCGGTTCGTTGCAGCGATCATGACGACACCGTCGGTGCCTTCGAAGCCGTCCATCTCCGACAGCATCTGGTTGAGCGTCTGCTCCCGCTCGTCGTGGCCGCCGCCGAGCCCGGCGCCGCGCTTGCGGCCGACCGAGTCGATCTCGTCGATGAAGATGATGGCCCGGCCGTGCTTGCGGGCGGACTCGAACAGGTCACGCACCCGGCTGGCACCGACGCCGACGAACATCTCCATGAAGTCCGAACCGGAGACCGACAGGAACGGCACGCCGGCTTCGCCTGCTACGGCTCTGGCGATCAGGGTCTTACCGGTGCCGGGAGGTCCGACGAGGAGCACGCCCTTGGGGATCTTGGCGCCGATCTCCAAGAAGCGCTCCGGCTCTTTGAGGAAGTCGACGACCTCACGGATCTCGGTCTTGACGCCGTCGTAGCCGGCGACGTCGGTGAACAGCGTGGCAGGCCGTTCGGTGGTGTAGGTCTTGGCGCGCGAGCGGCCGATCGACATGATCCCGCTCATCTGGCCCTGTGCCCGGCGGTTCATCCAGATGAAGAAGCCGACGACCAGGCCGAGCGGGAGCAGCAGCGGCAGCATCTGGATGAAGAAGTTCGGGGTGGGAGTGGAGAAGTCGACCTGGACGCCGTGGTCGTCCATGGTCTGGAGCAGTTCCGGAGTGGGCTGCCCCTGCGCCGGAGCGGTCGTCGTGAACTGCTCGCCGGACTTCATGGTGCCGGTGATGGACTGATCGACGTTGTTCCACACCACCTTTTCGACCTTGCCGTCGGAGACCTGCTCGGTGAACTTCGAGTAGGCGATCTCCTGTGACTGCACCGAGTTGAGCGACAGTGCGCTGACGACGGTCAGTCCGACGATGGCGACGAGCACCCACAGCAGCCAGGATGGAAGCCCGCCGTTGCGGGCCTTTCCAGAAGCCGGGGCGTTGTCGTTCTGCTCGGAAGGCATCGTCACAGCCTAGGAGGCTTCGCCCCCGATCGACATGCCGCTGCCTGAGAAGGCTCGGAGCGTCGTGGACCGGCGCCCATCGAAGGGCCTCGGGCGGTCCCGTCCCCTGCCCCGATTGGGGTCCCGGATCGTCGGCAGCATTGCGGTGGGTCCCCGACACCGGGGCCGGTCGACGGTACGGTCGGCGCCGTGAGCAGGAGCTGCGCCCGACCCGGTTGCGGCCGCCCAGCGGTCGCCACGTTGTCCTACGCCTACGCAGACGGCGTCGTGTGGTTGGAGGACCTCGTTTCCGAGGCCCATCCGATGATCCACGACCTCTGCGCGATGCACGCGGACGGAGTCCGGGTGCCCAGAGGTTGGGAGCTCAGAGACGAGCGGGGCGCGACGGTGTCCCAGCAGCTCCTCATCGGTGCCTGACGAGCCGTCGACCTCTTCGGCCGGCATCCCCGGAGCCTCAGCAGCCAAGCGCAACGAGTGGCTGGATCCGTCGCAGCAGCGTTGGGGTCTCGGCGAGGTGGCGGTCGGGTTCCTGCTCGCTCAGGCGCTGGCCGTGCTGGGCAGCGTGGTGGTGTTCTCGGCTGCAGGCTGGACGACGAGCTCGCAGGTGCCGATGTGGGCCGCCGCGGTGCTGCAGGTGCCGCTGTGGGGCGGCTACCTGGGAGCGGTGTACCTGGCAGGCATCAAGGGACGCGGCGTGGCGGCCGACTTCGGGTTGTCGTTCCGTCCGCTGGACGTGCCCGTCGGCCTGGCCGCCGGGGTTGTGGTGCAGCTCATCGTCGTGCCGCTCCTGTACGTGCCGATCCTGCGGCTCACCGGCACCGACTCGAACGATCTGTCGGCACCGGCACGCGCGTTGGCCGACAAGGCGACCGGACCGGTCGGCTGGCTGCTCCTGGTGTTGATCGTGGTCGTCGGAGCGCCGGTGGTGGAGGAGCTGTTCTTCCGCGGACTGTTCCTGCGCTCGTTGCAGAAGCACGGCCTGCCCGACTGGGCGGCGATCGTCATCTGCGCGGCGGTGTTCGGGGCGGTGCACTTCCAGCTGCTCCAGTTCGTGGGGCTCTTCGCCATCGGGCTCGTGCTGTCGACGATGGCGGTGCGCACAGGGCGCTTGGGGTTGTCGATCTTCACCCACATGGGCTTCAACGCCACCAGCGTGGCGTTGCTGTACCTCTCGGCCTGACCTGTTCCGGCCTGATCTGTTCCGGCCCGATTGGTTCGCAACAGAGCGCCGACGGGCTGGGTCCGGTGGCCCTTCTGGATGGGTCGATCGGCCCATTCCGGCCCCGATCGCTCACGGTGCGCGTCGGCGATGCCGACGGAGAGGGGTCGGCGGCAAACCACCTTGCCGGTGATGCGGGCAGCGACGTCGTCGATGCCGAGAGCTGGGAGGAAAGATGTCGAGCTGCACCACGTGCCGCCACGAGCTGGTCGAGATCGGGCTCACCATCGACGGATCGCGCCTGGTGATGCGATCGTGTTCGAACTGCGACAGCCGGAGCTGGCACCGCGACGGTGAAGACGTCGCGCTCGACGGCGTGCTCACCGACCTGAGCTCGGTCCCGACCAGGTATCGCCGGTCGTTGTCGTCCTGACAGCGGCACGTCGCCGCTGTCGTTGCTGAGACACCGGCCACCGATCGCCCTCGGCTGCACCGACCACCCCGGTCGGATCTGCCACGATGAGTCCCTCATGGACCGCAGCCGGCAACCGAACTCCGACGCGCCCGACGACCTCGACGGTTCGTTCGATCCGAACGGGCCCGACGACGTGGGCTCGATCGAGGACCCGGAGCGGCACACCGATCCGGACTCGCCAGACCAGCTCGACCCCGTCGATGCCGAAGCGGTGCGGGCGCCCGCGTGGGCGGGCGATCCGTCGCTCGTCGTCGAGCAGCGCAGCGTGGCGACGGAGCTGATCGACGTCGACGACACCGAACATCCGGGCCACCATCTGGCCAACACGATGTCGTGGATCGTCGTCGGCCTCACCTGCTTGTTCGTCTTCGTGTCGGTCAGCCCGTGGGGCGTGCTCAGCACGTCGACGCCGACTGGCGGCGACATGGGTGCCCACGTGTGGGGACCGGCGTTCCTGCGTGACCATCTGCTGCCGCACTTCCGCCTGACCGGTTGGACTCCGGACTGGTACGCCGGGTTCCCCGCCTACGTCTTCTACATGGTGATCCCGTCGCTGTTGATCGTGATCATCAACGTCGGCCCACCGCTGTGGCTGAGCCCGTTCCTGCTCGCCGCCATCGGGTTCGCCGCATGGCAGGTGCCCAAGCGGATCACGAACCACCTGGCCCGTGTGGCGCTGTGGGTCCCGCTCGCGTTGCTCGCGATGCTGAGCGTGCCGGTGCCCTACGAGGTCGCGTTCAAGATCGTGACGGTCTCCGGCGTGGTCACGTTGCCGCTTGCCGCCTTCGCCCTCGCTCGATCGTTCAAGATGCCGTTCCCCGGCCCCGCGCTGGTGGCCGTCGCCGCTGCCGGCTTCCTCTACGAGACCGGCTACACGATCCTCGGGGGCAACATCACCTCGACGATGGCGGGCGAGTTCGCCTTCTCGGTGTCACTCACGCTGTGCGTGCTGTACCTGGCGGTGCTCGTCAAGGGCGTGCGCACGGGACGCCAGATGGCGCTCGCCGCGACGCTGTTCGGACTCGTCATCCTCTGTCACATCATCCCCGCGATGTTCGCTGCGGTCGCGACGGTGATCTTCCTCCTCACCCGACGAGAGGACCGGGTGCCGTGGTGGGACTCGTTCCCGGTCGCCAGGGGGATGGCCGCCGGACTGGTCGTCGTGGCCGGACTTGCGCTCCTCTTCCGACAGGACGCCTTCCCGCTCGTCGTCACGGCAGTGGTCGTGCTGCTCTTCGTCGGCATCGACCTGAGGGCCTTCACGTTCTCTTCGCTGACCCTGCCCGTCGGCGGTCTGTTGGCCTGCTTCTGGTTCGTGCCGTTCTTCTTGGACAGCCCGTTCATGAACGACATGGGCTGGGAGAAGTACACCCGGTACGCCGACTACCTGTGGCCCCAAACCGAGCAGTTCAACATGCCGTACCGCAACGTGGTGTTCGCGCTCGCGGTCCTGGGCGTGCTGCTGTCGCTCGTGCACCGCCAGCGCATCGGCTGGTACCTGACCTTGATCGTCGTGTCGATGGCATGGGCGTTCCGCTTCGCTCCGCAGTGGCGGCTCTGGAACGCTCGGATCCTTCCGTTCTACTTCCTGGCGCTCTACCTGCTCGCCGGCATCGCCGTCGCACTCATCATCCGGTCCGTCTCGCTCGTGGTGGCGGACCTGGCGCGTCGCCGTGACGAGCCGGTGCTCGTCGGTGTTGTCGCCATGGTGGTCGTCGCGGTACTCGTCGGCTTCCTCTACGCGGGCGCGTTGCGGATCCTGCCGGGCGGATCGGTGCAGACCGACGCCGCCGGCGTGACCGCGTACAAGTGGATGGGCCTCACCTGGCACGAGCAGAACGTGTCCGCGAGCTGGGCCAAGTACAACTACGAGGGCCTCGAAGGACGAGACGCGTATCCCGAGTTCCGCGAGCTCATCGACTCGATGGCGAAGATCGGCACGACCAACGGCTGTGGTCGGGCGATGTGGGAGTACGAGCCCAACCTGGGGCGCTTCGGCACGCCGATGGCGCTGATGCTGCTGCCGTACTTCACCGACGGGTGCATCGGGTCCATGGAAGGCTTGTACTTCGAGGCGAGCTCGACCACGCCGTTCCACTTCCTGAACCAGTCGGAGCTGTCGGCGCAGCCGTCCCGGGCACAGCGCGACATGCCCTATTCCGCTCTGAACATGGATCTCGGCATCTCTCACCTGCAGATGCTCGGCGTCAAGTACTACATGGCGACCTCGGACCAGGCGATCGCCGCCGCCCGTGAGGAACCGCGGCTCAAGGAGCTGAAGTCGATCACGCCACCCGCTGCCGCTGACGGCGTCGCCCACGAGTGGGTCGTGTTCGAAGTCGCCGACTCTGAGCTCGTCAGCTCGCTCACATGTCAGCCGGTGGTGCTCACGAACACCGACGACCACATCGACGGGTGGGTGTACGCCAAGGAGCGTGCCCAGCCGGCACTCGGCCAAGAGGTGGGCGCCAAGCTGCCCGGGCCGGCGGTCAAGTGGTATCAGGACCCGACCCGCTGGAACGTGCCGCTGGCCACCTCGGGACCGCCGGAGTGGAAGCGGGTCTCGCCCGACAGCACCGATCCGCCCTGTGCGGAGGTCCCCGAGGTCAAGGTGTCCAACATCGAGTCGGGCGACGACACGATCTCCTTCGACGTGTCCGACGTCGGGACTCCTGTGGTCGTCAAGTCGTCGTTCTTCCCTAACTGGGAGGTGTCCGGCGCCAAGGGTCCCTACCGGGTCAGCCCGAACCTGATGGTGGTGGTGCCCACCGAGAAGACGGTCACGCTGCACTACGGGACGACGAACGTCGACCGTCTGGGGTGGCTGCTCACCGTGTTCGGGATCCTGGGCGTCGTCGGTCTAGCGGTCTGGGACGATCGTTCCCGCTCCAGCAACATCATCGCCAGGGTGGGCGCGCTGCGCCCGTTCGCGGCGATGTCGTGGGCATCAGGGCCGCGGCGTGGCGAGCCGTCGGACGCTCTGCTCTTCGCTGACGCCGAGCCCGAGAGCGACACCGACGCGGAGCACCACGACGATGAGGGCGCGTCGGAGCTCGGGGGCGCCCGTGACCTCGATGCCGTACCTGCCGGCGACCTCGATGCCGCACATGCCGGCGACCTCGATGGCGGGTCGGTCGGGGATGCATCGCCAACGGCCTCGTCGGATGTCGGTGACGAGACTCCGCCGACCTCGGAGTAGCTCTCCGTGAACCTCTTCCGGCGCTTCGTCGTCGTCGGTCTCCTGTCGACGGTCCTCGACGTCGCCCTCTTCGTGTGGCTGCGCCAAGACGTCGGCTGGGCGGTGCCGGTCGCCGATGGGGTGGCGGTGGCGACTGCCACGTTGGTGTCATGGTTGCTGCACGGCACGATCACGTTCCCAGGCGACCCGCGGGTGCGCTGGTATCGGCGATCAGGCCCGTACGTGGCGTCATCTGTGGTGGCGCTCTTCGTCGATGTCGCGATCGTCACGGTGTTGGACATGGCGCTCGATCCACGCACGGCCTGGGCGCTCGTGGTGATCAAGCTGCCGGCGTTGGGGGTCGCCTTCCTGGCGCGCACGGCCAACTATCGGCGCTACATGTACGACACGGTGCGTGACGACCAGCGTGAGCCCGCTCGTCGTCCGCCTCCTCCCGGTCGCTACCGGTTGAGCGTGGTCATCCCGGCCTATCGGGAGTCTGATCGCATCGCCGACACCGTGGCGCGGGTCCGTGCCGAGCTGAGCAGCCTGGGGGCATCGGCGTTGCAGATCGTCGTGGTCGACGATGGCTCCGACGACGACACCGCTGATCGTGCCCAGGCGGCGGGTGCCGATCTGGTGCTGCGGGAGCGGCCGAACCGTGGCAAGGGTGCGGCGGTCCGGGCCGGGATGTTGGCGGCCGAGGGTCGAACGGTCGCGTTCACCGACGCGGATCTCTCGTACCCGCCCGAACAGCTGCTCGGCTTCGTCGACGCGATCGAGGGCGGCTGGGATGTGGCGGTCGGCAGCCGACAGCACCAGGCGACGATGACGGTGGTGCGCGCCGGGCGACTGCGGGAGGTCGGTGGGCGAATCGTGAACGTGTTCACCGGCATCGTGCTGCTCGGCCGCTATCGCGACACCCAATGCGGGCTCAAGGCAATGCGCTCCGATGTGGCCAGGCTGGTGTTCGGTCGCACGCAGATCGATGGGTTCGCCTTCGACGTCGAGGTGTTCCACCTCGTCGAGCGCTACCGGTTGACGTTGATCGAGGTCCCGGTCCACGTGGTGAACTCGTCGCGCTCGACGGTGCACGTGGTGCGAGATGCCTTCCTGTTGTTGCGGGACCTGTTCCGCGTCCGTGCGATCGCCCGCATGGGGGACTACGAGCTCGGGCCCGGTGAACCGCTTCCCGACCCGGCTCCTGGTCCCGACGGTTCCTGATCTTCAGATGCACGAAGGCGGTCAGGTGCCCGCAGTCGACGGGTCCACGTCCCGACCGGCGTCGGGCCCGATCGGCGCCGGGTGGAATCGACGGTCGTCCGTCGCCCACTAGGGTGCGCCTCATGCCGTCCCTCGACGCGATCTTCAAGGCCTACGACGTCCGTGGCACGGTGCCGGAGCAGCTCGACGTCGAGCTGGCTCGTGCGATCGGCGTCGGGTTCGCCACCTTCGCCTTGGAGGACGCCGCTGCGCGTTCCGGATCGGTCTCCCGGGTGCTCGTCGCTCGTGACATGCGCCCGTCAGGTGTGGCGCTGACCGAGGCGTTCGCTCAGGGCGTTCGTTCCCAGGGCCTCGACGTGGTCGACCTGGGGCTGGGCTCCACCGACCTGCTGTACTTCGCCTCCGGTTCCATGGATGCCCCGGGTGCGATGTTCACCGCCTCGCACAACCCCGCGCAGTACAACGGGGCCAAGTTCTGCATGGCCGGCGCTCGACCGGTCGGCGAGGACACCGGCCTCGGTCGCATCCTCGAGGTGGGCAACGCGTCGCTCGCTGGATCGGTGGCTCCTTCTGGCACCGAGGGATCGTTGGAGCACACCGACGTGCTCGACGCCTTCGCCGCGCACGTCCGCTCGTTCGTGGACGTCGCCGCGCTGCGCCCGCTGAAGGTCGTCGCCGACACCGCCAACGGAATGGGCGGCCTGGTCGTCCCTGCGGTGTTCTCCGAGCTGCCGTTCGACCTCGAGATCATGTACGGCGAGCTCGACGGCACCTTCCCGAATCACCCGGCAGATCCGATCCAGCCGGCCAACACCGAAGATCTGCGCGAGCGGGTCGTTGCGGTCGGCGCCGACATCGGCCTTGCCTTCGATGGCGATGCCGATCGCGTGTTCCTAGTCGACGAGCTCGGCAAGGGTCTGTCGGGCTCCACGACCACGGCGATCATCGCCGCGGGGATCCTGGACCGCCATCCTGGCGAGACGGTGATCCACAACCTGATCTGCTCGCGGGCGGTGCCCGAGGTCGTCCGTGAGCACGGTGGCACACCGGTGCGCACCAGGGTCGGCCACTCGTTCATCAAGCAGGTCATGGCCGAGACCGGCGCGGTGTTCGGCGGCGAGCACTCGGCGCACTACTACTTCCGTGACAACTACCGGGCGGACTCGGGTCTGATCGCCGCACTGGTGGTGCTCGAACAGCTCTCGATGTCGGGTCTCATCCTGTCGGAGCTGCGGGCCCCGTTCGACCGCTACGCGGATTCCGGCGAGATCAACACCGTGGTCGACGACCCGGCAGCCGTCATCGAGAAGGTCGCTGCGCACTACTCGGAGTTGCCTCAGGACCGTCTCGACGGGCTGACCGTCGATGGTGGCGACTGGTGGTTCAACCTTCGTCCGTCCAACACCGAACCGCTGCTGCGACTCAACCTCGAAGCACCCGACGCGGACCAGTGCGCGCAGCGCACCGATGAGGTCCGTGGCGTGATGACCAGCTGATCTGGGAGGATCCCGAACATGACGACCGAACAGACCCTGGACCCACGACTGGTGGAGATCCTCGCGTGCCCGGAAGACAAGGGTCCGCTGCTCTACTTCGTCGACGAGCAGTCGCTCTACAATCCGCGCCTGCATCGTCGCTACGACGTGCGTGACGGCATCCCCGTGATGCTGATCGATGAGGCCACCTCGGTCGACGACGCCGAGCACGATCGTCTGATCGCCAAGGCGGCGTCCGACGGCGTCGAGCCCACCTTCTCCGAGTGATGGCCGGCGCCTCCGGCGCCGACGATGTGAGCATCGACCTCAAGGAGCCTTCGGTGTTGGACAGCTTGGACATGTTCGGGATCGCCCGGGCCATGCCGGAGCAACTCGCACGCGCCCGGGATGCTGCGATGGCGGTCGCCGGCCTCCCATCGGCGGACGGCATCACGTCGGTCGCGATCCTCGGCATGGGCGGCAGCGGCATCGGCGGTGACCTGTGCGCTGCGGTGGCCGGGCCGTCGTGTCCGGTGCCGATCATCGTGTCGAAGCACTACGAGTGCCCTGGGTTCGTCGGGCCGAACACGCTCGTGATCGCGGTGTCGTTCTCGGGCAACACCGAGGAGTCGATCGCTGCGGTCACCGCTGCTCGAGCCGCCGGCGCCCGCATCGTGATCGTCGCATCCGGAGGTGAGCTCGCTCGACTCGCGGGGGAGTGGGACGTGCCGCTCCTGGAGGTCGACGGGTCCATCCCCATGCCGCGAGCCGGGATCGGAGCGGTCACCGTGCCGTTGCTCGTCGTGCTCGAGCAGATGGGGTTGGTGGCCGGTCTCACCACGCAGATCGACGCCGCGATCGCTCAGCTGGAGCGTCGACGCGAGCAGCTTGATCGACCTGGCAACGCGGCGGAGCTCCTGTCCGAGCGCATCGGTCGAACCCTGCCGCTGGTGTACGGCGGGGGCCCGCTCGGCGAAGTCGCCGCGTGGCGTTGGAAGGGCCAGTTCAACGAGAACCCCAAGGTGCCGTCGTGGTCGAACCGCATCCCAGAGCTGACCCACAACGAGCTGGCGGGGTGGGCTCAGCACGGCGACGTAACCCGTCAGGTCTTCACGCTGCTGTTCCTGCGCCACGACTTCGAGCACCCGAACGTCGCCCGCCGCTTCGAGTTCGTCGCCACGTCGTGTGACGAGGTGGTCGCCGACATCCACACGGTGCAGGCCGAGGGCGACGGCCCGTTCGCGCAGCTCATGGACCTGGTGATGCAGGGCGACTTCGTGACCCTGCACCTGGCGGTGCAGAGCGGCGTCGACCCGGGTCCGATCGCCGTGCTCGACGACCTCAAGCACTGGCTCCGCTCGCCCTGACCTCGTTCTGTTCGTCGTTTCACAACGTTGTTGTTGTGAAACGACGAACAGAACCGGGATGGCGTACCCTTTCGGGGCCAGGGCTGCCCTGTACCCGGAGTCAGACGACCCCAGCCCGACGCTCGTTCCATCAACGCATCGGATCGCCGCGCCCAACCGGCCGGCAGCAGGAGACAGCAATGACGTTCAACGACTTCAAGGTCGCCGACCTTTCCCTGGCACCCCTCGGGCGCAAGCAGATCGAGCTCGCCGAGCAGGAGATGCCCGGCCTCATGGCGATCCGTGCCGAGTACGGCGACGCCAAGCCGCTCGCCGGTGCGCGCATCACCGGATCGCTGCACATGACGGTGCAGACCGCGGTCCTCATCGAGACCCTCACCGCCCTCGGCGCCGACGTCCGCTGGTGCAGCTGCAACATCTTCTCCACCCAGGACGAGGCGGCAGCAGCCATCGCGGTCGGCCCGACGGGCACCGTCGATGAGCCGGCCGGCGTTCCGGTCTACGCCTGGAAGGGCGAGACGCTCGACGAGTACTGGTGGTGCACCGAGCAGGTGCTGGCATGGCCTGCGGACGCGGACGGCAGCACCGGCCCGAACATGATCCTCGACGACGGCGGCGACGCCACGCTGCTCGTGCACAAGGGCACCGAGTACGAAGCGGCGGGTGTCGTGCCCGACACGGTGGAGGAGGACTCCGACGAGTGGGGCGTCGTGCTCGCAACGCTGCGCCGCACCCTCGTTGAAGATCCGCAGCGCTGGACCCGCATCGGCCAGGGCATCAAGGGCGTGACCGAAGAGACGACGACGGGCGTCCACCGCCTCTACCAGATGTTCCAGCAGGGGCTGCTGCTGTTCCCGGCGATCAACGTCAACGACTCCACCACCAAGTCCAAGTTCGACAACCTCTACGGCTGTCGCCACAGCCTGGTCGACGGCATCAACCGTGCCACCGACGTCATGATCGGCGGCAAGACAGCCGTCGTGTGCGGCTACGGCGACGTCGGCAAAGGCAGCGCCCAGTCGCTGCGGGGCCAGGGCGCCCGTGTCGTCGTCACCGAGATCGACCCGATCTGCGCGCTGCAGGCCGCCATGGAGGGCTACCAGGTCGTTCGCCTGGAAGACGTCGTCGAGACCGCCGACATCTTCATCACGACCACGGGCAACAAGGACATCATCACCGCCGAGCACATGGCTCGGATGAAGCACAACGCGATCGTCGGCAACATCGGTCACTTCGACAACGAGATCGACATGGCGGGCCTGTACCGCCAGAGCGACATCCAGCGTGTGAACATCAAGCCGCAGGTCGACGAGTTCGTCTTCCCTGACGGCCACTCGGTGATCCTCCTGGCCGAGGGTCGGCTCCTCAACCTGGGCTGCGCCACCGGCCACCCGAGCTTCGTGATGAGCTGCTCGTTCTCCAACCAGGTGTTGGCGCAGATCGAGTTGTTCACCAAGACCGCCGACTACCCGCTTGGCGTGCACGTGCTGCCCAAGCAGCTCGACGAGGACGTCGCCCGGTTCCACCTCGACGCGCTCGGCGTTCGTCTGACGACCCTCACCCCCGAGCAGTCGTCGTACCTGGGGATCCCGGTCGAGGGTCCGTACAAGCCCGAGCACTACCGCTACTGACGCAGTCCCACCGGTTCTCGGGTCAGTAGCGGGCGGTTGTGGCCCGCCACTGACCCGAGTTCAGCACCTCCCGCAGTCCGGCCGGTTCTC
>Ga0209023_10000358_pt1 | contig 72814 bp, 69 predicted proteins | sample LakOneMetagenome_FD_187468 | JGI IMG/M metagenome (GOLD analysis project Ga0209023, IMG submission 187468) | Freshwater and sediment microbial communities from Lake Erie, Canada (SPAdes) (version 2) | ecosystem: Environmental > Aquatic > Freshwater > Lentic | place: Lake Erie, Canada...
TTCCACCACCTTGCGCGCATGCTCAAGCAGGCTGGCGCCGAACTCGGTGAGCACCAGCTTGCGCGTGGTGCGCTGAAGCAGGCGCTCGCCCAGGCGCGCCTCGAGCAGCGCGATCCGGCGCGACACGGTCGATTTGGGCAAATCGACACGCAGCGCAGCCTGGCTGAAGCTGCCCGCCTCGACAATCCGGGCAAAAAGCAGCAAGTCATTCGGTTCCACGTCCATTTGATTGTCCCACTGGCTGAATAATGTTATCCATTTTAACGCCTTCCGCATTGATTTTGGAACGTATAAAGTGACTCCATCGCAGTTCAACCAGACAAAGGAAGCACAATGAACATCCTGCAAATCAATTCCAGCGCCCGCAGCAGCGGTTCCGAATCGACCCGCACGGCCGATGCCATCGTCGCCAAACTGCGCGCCGCCGACCCGTCGGCCAGCGTCACCCGTCGCGATCTGGCCGTCGATCCGCATCCGCCGATCGACGAAGCGGCCCTGGGCGCCCTGTTCACCCCAGCCGACCAGCGCAGCGCCGAGCAGGCCGCCCGCGTAGCCCTGGACGACGCCCTGATCGCCCAGGTGCAGGCAGCAGATGTGATCGTGATCGGCGCGCCGATGTATAACTTCGGCGTGACCGTGCAACTGAAAAGCTGGTTCGACGCGATTGCCCGCGCCGGTGTCACCTTCAGCTACACTGCCACCGGTCCGGTCGGTCTGCTCAAGGATAAAAAAGTGTACGTGACGCTGGCCCGCGGCGGCTTCTACAAAGGCACGCCGAACGACCTGCAAGGCCAGTACCTGAAGAACTTCCTGGCCTTCCTGGGCATGACCGACGTCACCTTCGTCTACTCCGAAGGCCTGGGCATGGGTCCGGAAGCGGTGGCCAAGGCGCAAGCGCAGGCGAACGCCGACATCGACGCAGTACTGGTGTAATTTCAAATCAACGAGGGAGGCGGCAATGACGCAACAGGTAAAGTCGGACAACGTGCAAAACGCACGCGGGGTCGAACGCCTGATCAACGGGCAGTTCGTGATGGATGGCGCAGGGGTGAAAATCAACCGCGTGCTCACCCAGGGCCTGCAGCGCCGCCTCGATCCGTTTTTGATGCTCGACGCATTCGGCAGCGACAAGCCGGGCGACTATATCGCCGGTTTTCCGGAACATCCGCACCGCGGCTTCGAGACGATCTCGTACATGATCGCCGGCAGCATGAAGCACCGCGACAGCGCCGGCAACGAAGGCCTGATCACCGACGGCGGCGTGCAGTGGATGACGGCCGGGCGCGGCGTGGCGCACTCCGAAATGCCGGCCCAGACGGACGGCCTGATGGAAGGCTTCCAGCTGTGGCTCAATCTGCCCGCCAAGGACAAGATGACGGCGCCCTGGTACCGCGACATTCCGCGCGAAGAGATTCCGCGCTTCGAGACCGCGGGCGGGGCCAAGGTGCAGGTGATCGCGGGCGCCAGCCACGGTGTGGCCGGTGCAGTGCAGCGCGCCGTTACAGAACCGCTGTATCTGGATATCGAACTGCCGGCCAACGCTACGTTCGAGCAGATCCTGCCGCCGGGGCACAACGCCTTCATCTATGTGTTCCGCGGCCAGGTGGTGGTCGACGAGCAGAACGTGCCGCAAACGCGCATGGCGATCCTCAAGAACGACGCCGGCGCCGACGGGGTGCGAATCGTGGCGGCCCAGCCGAGCCGCTTGATCCTGATCGCGGGCCAACCGCTCGGCGAGCCGATCGCGCAGTACGGGCCGTTCGTGATGAACACCCAGGATGAAATCCGGCAGGCAGTGGAAGACTTCCGCGCCGGCGCCTTCTAAGCAGCAGCGCGGCCCCCGGGCCGCGCAGTTGCGCACATTTGCGTTAAACTGGCGCCATGCTTCCGCCACGACTTCAGCAAGCCCTCGCCTGGCTCATCCGGGTTTGCGGCTTCGACACCCTCGACAGCTTCCCGCCCGGGCACGCCTACGCCCGCACGCGCTGGAATGCAGCCTATTTCGACATCGCCTCCGACCTCAAGCCAGACCAGATCGAGCGCTCGATCTGCGAACGCATCGCCAACACGCCGACCATTTTCGCGCATATAGAAAGTCCCACACCGGCCATGCAGCGCGCATTGCTGGCGGTGATCGAGCAGCGCATGCGGCGTTCCTGCGGCCAGCCGGTCGACCTGATCGCGCTGCTGATCAACGCCTACCGCAGCCCGTACACGGCCGACGCCCTGCCCGGCCTGCGCGCGGCCATTGTCGAATCGGACGGCGACCCGCACGCGGTGGCGGCCTTCCTCGGTGCGATGCCGGCCGCCTTCAACGTGATCGAAGCCTAAACTTTGTAGTTGTTGGACACATAGCGCTGGCGCAGCGCCATGAAAGGCGTTTCAACGCACCGATACAGCAGCCAGCCGCCGAACACACTCAATCCCAGCATCGCGGCAATCGCCTGCGGCGTATCGGGCGCGTAGCCGAACGCCCGGATCGGCTCCTTGGCCAGGATGCATAGCTGCTTGTGCACCAGGTAGATCGCATACGACCACAAAGCCAGGCTGGCCGCGCCGGGAACGCGTGCATGGCGCAGGATGCTGCGCTCGCCCAGCGCCGCCAGGATCAGGAGGGCGAAGGCCAGCGCCAGCAGCGGAAAGCCGAACACGGTCGCCGCCAGGCCCTCGCGATCCTCGAGGAACCACCAGAACGCGAGCGCCGAGAGCACGCTGCCGGCAACGAACGCCAGGTTGCCGCGCGCTGTCAGCCTTTGCCACAGGCCGGCGTGGTAATTGCGCAGCAGCGCCAGCGCCACGCCGGCGACCAGTTCGTCGAAGCGGCAGAAGGTCGAATAGTAGATGTAGCGGTAGTAGTCAAACCCGGCCTGGCCGGTCTCGCCCACCACATCGTTCCACAGCACGTAGCGCACCGCGATCCCGCCGGCGACGGTGAGCGCGACCGCGGCCCAGGCCCAGCGCAGCGAGCCGCGCACGGCGGCGATGCCCAGCGCAAGCGCCGGCAGCAGCAGGTAGAACTGCTCCTCGATACACAGCGACCAGGCGTGCGAGAACGCGGTGCCCGGCATCAGGTTGATGTTCTGGGTGAAGGTGATAAAGCGCCACAGCGGCGGCAGTTCCAGACCCGCTCGGAACCACGGCCACAGCCAGTACAGCGCCAGCACCACATAAAAATTGGGCAGCGTGCGCAGGAAACGGCGCGCGTAAAAACGGGGCAGCGAAAACGGACGGCCGCTGCGCATGGCGGAAAAAATCTGGTTGCCGATCAGGTAGCCCGACAGCGCGAAGAACAGGTCGACGCCGACCCAGCCGATCCTGCCCACCCAGCCGAAGGTGTCGCGCGGGGCGACAAACAGCACATAGTGGTGCAGCACGACCAGCACGATCGCCAGCGCGCGCAGCGTATCGAGGCCGTGATTGCGGCCGGCAGAAGAGGTGTTTTCCATAGAGCGGGGATGATGCCATGGACGCCCGGCACACGCCAGCAAATCCCGCTAGAATAGGCCACCACCGACCCACCGAGGACCAGCCCAGCATGAGCACCGCGCACGACATCCAGTTCAAATCGATCAACTATACGGGCCTGGCGAGCGGCCCGCGCCTGATCATCACCGGCGCCGTGCACGGCAACGAGACTTGCGGCACCAAGGCGATCCGGCGCGTGATGGAAGAAATCGACAGCGGCGAAATGCTGGTGCGCGCAGGCAGCGTGACCTTCGTCCCGGTGACCAATCCCCTGGCCTACCAGTTGAACCGGCGCGCGGGCGACCGCAATCTGAACCGCAATCTGTTCCCCAAGGCCGACCCGCAGGACTTCGAAGACCATATCTCCAACTGGCTGTGCCCCCTGCTGGCACAGCACGACGTGCTGCTCGACCTGCATTCGTTTAACGCCCAGAGTCAGCCGTTCGCCATGGTCGGGCCGCGCAACAACGCCGGTCCGCTGCAGCCGTTCAAGCACGCCGAGAAAGAAAGAGCGCTGGCGCGCCGCCTGGGCGTGTCGCGCTTCGTCGACGGCTGGCTGGCCACCTATGGCGACGGCGTCCAGCGCCGCATGAAAGGCAGCGAGGCGTCCCAGCTCGAGACCGTGCTGCGCTATGGCGTGGGCACCACGGAATTCATGCGCGCCAGCGGCGGCTATGCGCTCACGCTCGAATGCGGCCAGCACGCCGATCCCGAAGCCCCCAACGTGGCCTACCGCGCCATCATGAACACCCTCGCCTTCCTGGGCCTGATCGACGCCCCGCAGCCGGAACCGATCCCGCTCGAGCAAATGGAATACCTGTCGATGGTGGCGGTGCACGACAAGCTGGCCGCCGGCGACCAATTCATCCGCACCTGGTCGAGCTTTGATGCCCTGGCCAAGGGCGACGTGATCGGCACCCGCGCCGACGGCACACCGGTGACGGCCGAATTCGACGGCAAAATCCTGTTCCCGGATGTGAATGCGGCGCCCAACAACGAGTGGTACTACATGACCCGTCCGGGCGCCGACTTCGAACGCTACGCCGACTAGGCGCGAATGCCCCAGACGAAGGGATCGTCCTCGTTGAAGATCATGGTGGCCTGCGCGTTGACCCAGGCTTTGCCGCGGATGCTGGGGCGGATCTTGTCGCCATCGCGCGTGTAGCTGCCTTCGAACAGACTGCCGATCACGCTCTCCTGGCGCCACACCACGCCTTCTTCCAGCTCGCCGTCGGCCGCCAGGCAGGCCAGCTTGGCGCTGGTGCCGGTGCCGCACGGCGAGCGGTCGTAGGCCTTGCCCGGGCAAAGGACGAAATTCTGCCCATCGGCCCCGCTGTGCGATGGCCCATACAGCTCGATATGGTCGATCAGGGCGCCGCCGTCGCCGGTGATGCCGTTCGCTTCAAGCGCATTGCGCACGGCGATTGCATACGCCGTCAACGCGTCGACGTTGCCGACCTCCAGCGCCAGTCCGTGCTCGCCCACCAGGAAGAACCAGTTGCCACCCCAGGCCACGTCGCCGGTGACGCTGCCGTATTCGTCGACCTGCAGTGTGACGGCGTGCTGGCTGCGGTACGAAGCTACATTGTCGATGGTGACGCTGCCGTCCGTGTCGAGCAGTGCCTCGACCACGCCCACCGGCGTATCGATGCGGTGCCGCCCGGGCTGGATGCGGCCCAGCCAGGCCAGCGACACCACCACCCCGATCATGCCATGCCCGCACATGCCGAGATAGTCGACGTTATTGAAAAAGATGACGCCGGCGGCGCAATCGGGTGCGTGCGGTTCGCACAGCAAGGCGCCGACCAGCACGTCCGAGCCGCGTGGTTCGCACACGACGGCCGAACGTATGTGGTCGAAATCGGACCGAAAGCGCGCGCGCCGCTCGGCCAGGGTGCCGCGTCCCAGATCCGGGCCGCCGTCGATGATCAGGCGGGTCGGTTCGCCGCCGGTGTGGGAGTCGATAATGGAGATGGATTTCATGTGCTCAGAATATCCCTTCATGGTGTCCCTGTCTTGCGCGGCGTTGTGCAGTGCGGCGTCGAATTGAACACAACCGCGACCGCATGTTTACGCCGGCGTGAGCAGCTTGAGGCCGAAGATCCCGGCCACGATCAAGCCAATGCACAACAGGCGCAGCGCGCCGGCCGGCTCGCCCAGCATGACCATGCCGGCGATGGCGGTACCGACCGTACCGATACCGGTCCAGATGGCGTAACCGGTACCGAGCGGCAGCGTGCGCAGCGCCAGGCCCAGCAAGCCGACGCTGGCGGCCATCGCGCCCAGCGTCACCGCCGAAGGAACGAGGCGGGTGAAACCCTCTGTGTATTTGAGGCCGACGGCCCACACCACTTCCAGCAAACCGGCGACCAACAGATAAACCCAAGCCATGCATCCTCCCGTGAATGGCAAAAAGTATAGCACCGGGTTCCCATGCCCGCTCCGGCAGCCCGCGCCGATCCCCGGCATAATGAAACGATGAAGACATCCATGACGCTCACCGACATCCTGACCGCGATCGGCGTGGTCTCCATCTGGGGCGTCAATTTCGTCGTCATCAAGATCGGCCTGCAGGATCTGCCGCCGGTGCTGTTCACCGCCCTGCGCTTTCTGTTTGCGGCCCTGCCCCTCGTGTTCTTCGTCCAGCGTCCGCAAACCTCGTGGCAGCTGGTGTGCGCCTGGGGCCTGTTTCAGTTCGCGCTGCAGTTCACACTCCTGTTTTCGGGCATGCGCCTTGGCCTGCCGGCGGGGCTGGCGTCGCTGGTGATCCAGCTGCAGGCCTTTTTCACGATCGGCCTGGCCGTGCTGACGCTGGGCGAGCGCCCGCACCGCTTCCAGCTGGCCGGCGCGCTGGTCGCGTTCTGCGGCATGGGACTGGTCGCCATCCATCTGCAGGGCCAGGCCACCGTCACCGGCTTCATCCTGGTGGTCATGGGCGGCATGTGCTGGGCGGTCGCCAATATCGTGACCAAGAAAATGGGGCCGGTGAACGCGGTGCCGCTGGTGGTGTGGGGCGCGCTGGTGTCGACTCCGCCGCTGCTGCTGGCCTCGTGGTTGATGGAAGGCCAGACCGCCTGGGTCGCCGCGGCGCACGCCTTCAGCTGGAAAACACTGGCGGCCGTGCTGTTCCAGTCCTATCCCAACACCATCCTCGGCTTCGGGATCTGGTCGCTCCTGATGCGCAAATACGCAGCCGCCTCGATCGCGCCGTTTTCGCTGCTGGTGCCTGTCGCGGGCATGACCAGCGCGGCGCTGTTCCTGGGCGAGTCGCTCGACTGGTGGAAGGTCGTTGCCGGCCTTCTGGTGCTGGCCGGCCTGGCGCTGAACCAGTTCGGCGCCCGCCTGTGGGCCCGGCTGGTCTCGCCACGCTGAAGGCGGGCAGGTACACTATGGCTTCACATATACATGGAGCCACAAATGGCTGTAGTCACCCAAGTCCTGATCGGCATCATCGCCGCGCTGCACATCTACTTCTTTTTGCTTGAAACGGTTCTGTTCAAGACGCGCGGGCGCCGCGTGTTCGGGCTCACGGCCGAGAAAGCCGCCATCATGGCGCCCGCCATGTCCAATCAAGGCTGCTACAACAGCTTTCTGGCGCTGGCGCTGATCATCGGCCTGTTCCATCCGGACCATGACGTATCGCGCGTATTCATCCTGTACGGTCTGTCCTGCGTCGCTGTCGCCGGCCTGTGGGGCGCGGCCACGGTCAAGAAAGTGATCCTGTTCTTCCAGACGGTGCCCGCCGTACTGGCACTGATCATGTACCACATCCCTGCCTGATTGCCCGTTTTTGGTCCTGCTCTGCAGGTTTCTTATTTATATCGTAGAATTGCGATACGCATTTCGTGAAATGACGATATTAGCTTCGTAGAAATCCGATATATGAACATCGACGCCATCCACAAGGCACTTGCCAACCCGGTCCGCCGCGACATCCTGAACTGGCTGAAGGATCCGCACGAGCATTTCGCGCACCAGGAGCATACGCTCGAGTTTGGGGTATGCGCGGGTCTGATCGACGCGCGCACCGGCCTGTCGCAGTCGACCGTGTCGGCTCACCTGGCGACGCTGCAGCGCGCCGGCTTGATCTGCTCACGGCGTGTCGGCCAATGGATTTTCTACAAACGCGACGAGGAGACCATCAAGGCCTTCCTCGACCATATGAACCAGGGACTTTAGGAGTTTGACATGACCACATTATTCGATCCGATCACCGTGGGCGAGATCGCCCTGCCGAACCGCATCATCATGGCGCCGCTGACCCGTGCGCGCGCCATCGGCGGCGGCCGCGTGCCGAACGCGCTGATGGCCCAGTACTACGTGCAGCGCGCCTCGGCCGGCCTGATTTTGTCGGAAGCGACCTCGGTCACCGCGCAAGGCGTGGGCTACGCCGACACCCCGGGCATCTGGTCCGACGAACAGGTGGCCGGCTGGAAGCTGGTGACCGACGCCGTACACCAGGCGGGCGGGCGCATTTTCCTGCAGCTGTGGCACGTGGGCCGCATTTCGGACCCTGAGCTGCTGGACGGCGCCCTGCCGGTGGCGCCCAGCGCGATCGCGGCCAAGGGCCACGTGAGCATCCTGCGCCCCCTGCGCGACTACCCGGTGCCGCGCGCGCTGGAACTGAGCGAAATTCCGGGCGTGGTCGCCGCCTTCCGCAAGGGTGCCGAAAACGCCAAGCTGGCCGGTTTCGACGGTGTCGAGATCCACGGCGCGAACGGCTACCTGCTGGACCAGTTCCTGCAGGACGGCACCAACGTGCGCACCGATATCTATGGCGGCTCGGTCGAAAACCGCGCTCGCCTGATGCTCGAAGTGACCGACGCCTGTATCGAGGTGTGGGGCGCAGGCCGCGTGGGCATGCACCTGGCGCCGCGCCGCGACGCGCACGACATGAGCGATTCGGACCCGAAAGCGACCTTCGGCTACGTGGCGCGCGAACTCAAAAAGCGCGGCATCGCCTTTATCTGCGCCCGTGAAGGTGTGGGCGCGGACAGCCTCGGCCCATACTTGAAGCAGGAATTTGGCGGCGTGTACATCGCCAACGAGAGCCTGACCAAGGACAGCGCGGAAGAACTGGTCAAGTCGGGCAAGGCCGACGCGGTCGCCTTCGGCAAGTGGTTCATTGCGAACCCGGACCTGCCGAAGCGCCTGAAAACGAACGCACCGCTCAATGAGGTGCGTCCGGACCGCTTCTACCACCACACGTCGGAAGGCTATACCGACTACCCTGCCCTGTAAGCAGCTTATTCGGCAGCGACGGCTTCAACCTGGATGCGCAGTGCGACATCCATTTTGAAGCCGTAGTCTTTTCCGGCGGTGAGGCCGAATTCATCGCGGTTGAAGCTGCCCATGACGTCGGCGCCGCACATCTCGCGCTTGAGCATCGGGTGCGGGATGCACTTGAACAGCACCACCTGCAGGTTGACGGGTTTGGTCACCCCATGCAGCGTCAGTTCGCCGGCCACCTGGGTCGGCACGCCGTCCTTGAAGCCGGTCAGCTTGCCCTTGTAGCGCGCCGGGCCATATTTGGCGGTATCGAAGAACTCCTTGCCGGCTGCCCAGGTATTGAGCGCGTCCAGGCCGAAATCCACACTGCCGGTATCGATGCTCACGTCGACCATCCCGTAACCGGCGGCCTTGTCCAGCGTAACCGTCCCCGAGTTGGTATTGAATTTACCGCGCCAGACCGAAATGCCCATATGGTCGGCCTCGAAGCTGGGGAAGGTGTGCGCCGGATCGATCTTGTAGCTGACCGGGGCCGCTGCGGCCAGGCCCAGCGCCGCGCTCAGAAGGGAAAACAGGACGAGTTTTTTCATGGTGTCTCCTTGGACGTGAGGTAGCGGTCGAGCCGCTCCAGGGTTTGCTGGCCACCTTCGACGGCGCCAAATTTTTTCATCGCTTCGTATTGCTCCACCGAGCGGCACAGCATACGCAGCGTGATCTCGGTGCCGCTGCCGGCCGCGTCGAACGTGATGGTCGACTTGAACTGGACCGGGTCGCCCGGCTCCCCGAGGTCGTAGCACAGGCGCGCGGGCGGCGCGATCTCGGTGTAGGTGACCAGGTTCTGATAGACGGTGCCGTCCGGCCCCTGCATGGTGTAGCGCCATTCGCCACCCACCACCACGTCCATGCTGGCGGTGGTGGTGCGATAGCCGTTCGGGCCCCACCACAAGTCGATATGTTTGGGGTCGGTGAAGGTGGCGAACACCAGTTCGCGCGGCGCGGCGACGGTGCGTTTGACAACCAGTTCGGGTTTTTCCATGGTGCGCTCCGCTTACAGGGTGGCCAGGTACTGGTCGTACACGTCGTACATGCCGCCAAAGCCCTGCTGCATCGACGCGTGACCGGCCTTGAAGGTGTCGATCTCGATCTGGCCGGCGTTGATCGGGCTGGAATTGAGATGCATGACGGTCTTGCCATCCTGCTCGGTGAGCGTGACGGTGTTGAGCACTTCCAGCGGCCAGGTGGGGCTCATGGCGTAACGGATGCGGGTGCCTTTTTCGTCGGCGAAGCCATTGACGAAGACGATGCGCTCGACGGGCGTGAGCTCGCGGTACTCGAATTTGCCGTACATTTCCACGCCCGGGCCGAAGCGCATGCAGTAGTGGAAAACGCCGCCCGGCCGGGGATCGTTGCTGACCACGTCGATCGTGCAGCCTTGCGGGCCCCACCATTTTTGCAGGTGTTCGGTTTCGGTCATGGTCCGGTAGACCAGTTCGCGCGGCGCATTGAAGGTGCGCGTGAGGACGAAATCGACGCTGCTGTCAGGACTTGTCATTCTTGTTCTCCTTGGCTTGGATGGTTTTCAGATAGTCTTCCAGGCGGTCGAGGCCGCCCTCCCAGAATGCGCGGTACTGCGACATCCAGTCGCTCGCTTCGCGCAGCGGCTGGGCCTCCAGTTTGCAGGGGCGCCACTGCGCCTGCCGCCCGCGCGTGATCAGGCCGGCGCGTTCGAGCACCTTGAGATGCTTGGTGACGGCCGGCAGGCTCATGGCGAACGGTTCGGCCAGCGCCGTGACCGAGGTTTCCCCGTCCGCCAGGCGAGCGAGAATGGCCCGGCGGGTGGGGTCGGCCAGGGCCGCGAAGGTGCTGCTGAGGTGGTCCTGCTGCATATTCAACCTGAAGGTTAATTAACCTATTGGTAAAATAATGCGGAAAGCGAAACGTGTCAAGCAAAACCGGCGCCGCCGGTCAGCCTTTGACAGCCGCTTCCCGCCGTTCGCTGTAACGGTCCACCAGATATTCGCTGCGCTCGCGCACCAGCAACGTGAACTTGAACAGCTCTTCCATCACATCGACCACGCGGTCGTAGTAAGGCGACGGCTTCATGCGCCCTGCTTCGTCGAACTGCTCGTACGCTTTTGGCACCGACGACTGGTTCGGAATCGTCACCATGCGCATCCAGCGCCCCAGCACGCGCAGCGTATTGACGGTATTGAAGGACTGCGAACCGCCCGACACCTGCATTACCGCCAGCGTGCGGCCCTGGGTCGGCCGCATGGACGCCACTTCGAGCGGGATCCAGTCGATCTGATTCTTCATCACGGAAGTGATCGTGCCATGCCGCTCCGGGCACGACCAGACATGCCCTTCCGACCACTGCGACAAGGCGCGCAGCTCGGCCACCTTGGGATGCGTGGCCGGCACGCTGTCCGTCACCGGCAGCTCGCGCGGATCGAAAAAGCGCACTTCGGCGCCCATGCGGGTCAGGATGCGGCCCGCTTCTTCGGCCAGAAAGCGGCTGAACGAGCGCTCGCGCAGGGAGCCGTACAGGATCAGGATGCGCGGCGGATGATCGAAAGTCACCGGCGACTTGAGCTTCTCGACGCTGGGAATATCGAACTGCGCTTCGTTCAGGTTGGGCAGCGTGTCATCCATCTCAGACAATCCGCTTGCCGTTCGCGTCGACCACGGCTTCGCCGTCTTCTTTGGTGAACGCGCCCAGCTGCGGCATGGTCAGGATGTCGAGCACCAGCTCCGACGGGCGGCACAGGCGCACGCCGGCAGGCGTGACGACGAACGGGCGGTTGATCAGGACCGGGTTGGCGACCATGGCGTCGAGCAGCGCGCCGTCGTCCAGGGCCGGATCGGCCAGGCCCAGGTCGGTGAAGACCTGCTCCTTGCTGCGCATCGCTTCGCGCACCGTCAGGCCAGCCTTGGCGATCATGGCGGCCAGCGCGTCGCGCGTGGGCGGCTGCGACAGGTAGTCGACAACCTGCGGCTCAACGCCGGTATTGCGGATCAAAGCGAGGGTATTACGCGAGGTACCGCAGCGCGGATTGTGATAAATCGTGATGTCCATAAGATCCAAGTTTGCATATTCGACGTTTCCATAATAGTGGAAACGTCGAACCCCATCAAGTTTTTTTGCTTGTCGGCGCTGTTCGGCGCACTATAGAATGCAACGCTGATTTTTCCGCAGCGCAAGTTGTTTTGCTGCGGTGCGTTCAATCCCGGAGTACATCATGAGCAACTACGAGCTGCGTGCGGCTTCCCTACCCAGCTTCGGCCAGCGCCTGGCACTGCGAATTTTGAACGTGTTCGGCTGGAAGGTGCGCTACAAACCCCTGCCAGGACCGCACGGCGTGGCCATCGTCTACCCGCACACGTCGAACTGGGACTTTTTCGTCGGCCTGTTCGGCAAGTGGGCGCTCGGGCTGCCCTTCCGCTGGCTGGCCAAGGATTCTATCTTCAAGGGCCCCATGGGCCGCGTGCTGCGCTCCTGGGGCGGCGTGCCGGTCGACCGCAGCGCGTCGAGCGGCTCCACCCAGCGCCTGGCCGACACGATGCGCCAGTCCAAGTGGTTCTGGCTGGCGATCGCGCCGGAAGGCACGCGCAGCTATCGTCCCCATTTGCGCAGCGGGTTCTATCATCTGGCGCTCACGGCCAAGGTGCCCCTGCTGCTGGTGTACTTCGACTATCCGCGCAAGGAACTGGGCGTTGTCGACACCATTCAACTCACAGGCGACCAGGCCGTCGACATGGCCGCCATCGCCGCGGCCTACCAGGGCCACCTCGGCTACCACCCGGAGCTGGCCGCACCGCTCACGCTGGCGCCGCCGCGCTCAAGCGAGGCCGGGAACGGCAAGCAGGCATAGTCCCGCCGCGCCGATGACCGCGCCGGCCACACGCGGCCGGCCCAGACAGCGCCCCGCCGTCAGCAGCAGCGCGCTCGATATCAGATAACCGGCCGCGCTGGCCAACGCCGGCAACTCGCGGCCATGGGCCTGGCCATGCAGCAGCGCGAACACGCCCACCAGCAGGAGCGCAGCGCCTTGCGGCATCGGTCCAGCGGCCACCACCACACCCACCGCCACCACCGTCGCCGCCAGCACCGCGTCGGGCAGCGCCACCGGCAGCTGCACCAGTGCGCCCAGCGCCATCAATGCGACAAACACGAGTGGGATGGCCAGCGGCTGGTCCTGGCGGCGGCTCCACAGGCCGATGCCAAGCATGGCCAGCACATGGTCGATTCCCGTGAAGGGGTGCGCCAGACCGGCGCCGAAGCTGTCCCCGTGGCCACTGTGGGCCGCCGCCGGCACGCTGGCCAGCAGCAGGATCATCGTCAGGACTTTTTTCATCGTATTCTCCTTGTCAGCTATCGAGCAGGCCCTGCTTGCGGATGAAGGCGATTACTTCCGGCACGCCTTCTCCGCTGCGCAGATTGGTAAAGACGAAGGGACGCTCGCCGCGCTGGCGCTGCGCGTCCTGCGCCATGATGTCCAGGTTGGCGCCCACGTGCGGGGCCAGGTCGGTCTTGTTGATGATCAGCAGATCCGAACGGGTGATGCCGGGACCGCCCTTGCGCGGAATTTTCTCGCCGCCTGCCACGTCGATCACGTACAGGGTCAGGTCCGACAGTTCGGGACTGAAGGTGGCCGCCAGGTTGTCGCCGCCGGACTCGATCAAAATCAGCTCCAGCGCCGGGAAGTCGGCCTGCATGCGGGCGATGGCTTCCAGATTGATCGAGGCATCCTCGCGGATGGCCGTGTGCGGGCAGCCGCCCGTTTCCACCCCCATCAGGCGTTCCGGCGCGAGCGCATTGGCGCGCACCAAAATTTCCATGTCTTCGCGGGTGTAGATGTCGTTGGTGATGACGGCCATGTCGACATCGTCGCGCATGCCCTTGCACAGCATTTCGCAAAGTGCGGTCTTGCCGGAGCCGACCGGCCCGCCGATACCGACGCGCAGTGGATTGGAGGTCATGGGATTGTCGCTTTCAAGAACGGTAAATGCGGCCGTGCTGCACTTCGTGCCGCATCGACAGGATGGATAGGCCGGGCGACCAATTGGACAGCTCGTCGTCGGACAAGCTGCGGGCGGTATCGGCGGCAGCGGCAATGTCGTCGCGCAGGGATAGCAGCATGCGCTGGCCTGCGACCTGCCCCAGCGGGACCGATTTGACGCACACCAGTACCTGGTTTTCGGCCCACGCGAACAACATCGCCAGCAGCGCGTCTTCGTGTGCGATGCCGAGCGCGTCGACGGCGCAAGCGAAGGCGGTCGGCAGACTCACCTCCGGCCCCAGCGCGTTGGCGTCGGCGATCCCCAGTTCGGCCAGCAGGCGGGTAAGCGAGTAGCCCATCTGGACCGTCTCGGCGCGGAACTCCGCGCTGTCGCGCGAGGCCAGGAAGCGCTCGCTCCACAGTGCAACGCAGGCGTCGTCGCGTGCCTCGAAGGCCTTGAGCAGGCGCCAGAACAGAGGTGCGTCCCACTTGGCCGTGACCTCGGCCAAGTAGCCGGCGATCCAGGCGCGGCCGGTGTCTGCGTCATGCACGATGCCCGCCTCCAGCGCCGCTTCCAGACCCTGGGAATAACTGTAACCGCCGATCGGCAAGGCCGGACTGGCGAACTGCAACAGGTGCAGCAGCGCGGCCGCGTTCATGCGCCGGCCGGGTCGCTGGGACGATGGATCTTCTGGCGCAGCGGCACCGGCGCCAGCAAGTTGCCTTCGCCATGGCTGTGAGCCGCGCCAGCGTAGGCGCCCGCCTCCGGTTCGAAGGCCGCGCTTTCGCGCTCCACGCGTGCGCCCAGTCCTTCGACCATCTCCTTCAGTACCGGGTCGATCCGGATGCGCAGAACGCCCTCGCCGATCTGCGTCTGGGTATGGCGGTTCCCCAGATGGAAGGCGCAGCGCGCCAGGATATGCGGGGTGGCGCAGTAGACGGCGTAGGTCGGCTCCAGTGCGGCGACGATGCGGATCACGCGGCCGTCATGTCCGCGCAAAAGCTCGCCGTCGCGCAGCACGCTGCCGCGCACGGTGAACACACCCACTTCCTCTCCATCGGCCAGGCGAGCGCGGAAGCGGCACTTTTCGCGCAGTTCGTACGGCAGAATCAATTCGCCGTCCACCTGGGCGGCATGAACGAGCTTGGTATGCAGGGTGAGCATGCTCTCTCCTTTAGAACAAGAAGTAACGCTGCGCCATCGGCAGCACGGACGCCGCTTCGCAGACCAGCAGCTGGCCGTCGGCGCGCACTTCATAGGTTTCGGGGTCCACTTCCATATACGGCGTGGCGCCGTTGTGAATCATGTCGGCCTTGCGCAGGGCGCGCATGCCGCGCACCGGGATCAGCGTCTTGGACAACCCGAGCTCGCGCCCGATGCCCGCGTTGTAGGCGGCCTTGGAGACGAAGGTGAACGATTTTTTCAGCCCGCCGCCAAAGGCGCCGAACATCATCCGGTAGTGCACGGGCTGCGGCGTGGGAATCGACGCGTTGGGGTCGCCCATCTGCGCCGCCGCGATCATGCCGCCCTTGAGAATCATCGACGGCTTGACACCAAAGAAGGCCGGCTTCCACAGCACGATGTCCGCGATCTTGCCCACTTCCAGCGAGCCGACCGCGTGCGAGATGCCGTGCGTGATGGCGGGATTGATCGTGTACTTGGCGATGTAGCGCTTGACGCGGAAGTTGTCGGCGCGCGCCGTATCGGGCGCCAGCGGTCCGCGCTGCACCTTCATCTTGTGCGCGGTCTGCCAGGTGCGCATGATCACCTCGCCCACGCGCCCCATGGCCTGCGAGTCGGACGACATCATCGAGATGGCGCCCAGGTCATGCAGGATGTCCTCGGCCGCGATGGTCTCGCGCCGGATGCGCGATTCGGCAAACGCCACATCCTCGGCAATCGCCGGATCGAGGTGGTGGCACACCATGAGCATGTCCAGGTGTTCGTCGAGCGTGTTGACCGTGAACGGGCGGGTCGGGTTGGTCGACGACGGCAGCACATTCTCCTGCCCCACGGCGGCGATGATGTCCGGCGCGTGCCCGCCGCCCGCGCCTTCGGTATGGAAGGTGTGGATGGTACGGTCCTTGAAGGCGGCCAGCGTACTCTCCAGGAAGCCCCCTTCGTTGAGGGTATCCGAGTGCAGCGCCACCTGTATGTCCATCCGCTCGGCCACATCGAGGCAGTTGTCGATGGCGGCCGGCGTGCTGCCCCAGTCTTCGTGCAGCTTCAGGCCGATGGCCCCGGCCAGGATCTGCTCCTCCAGCGGCCCGGGCAAGCTGACGTTCCCCTTGCCCATGAAGCCCAGGTTCATCGGGAACGCATCGGCTGCGGCCAGCATCGAATGCAGGTGCCAGGGACCTGGCGTGCAGGTGGTGGCGGCGCTGCCCACGGCCGGACCTGTGCCGCCGCCCAGCATGGTGGTCACGCCGCTCATCAAGGCTTCTTCGATCTGCTGCGGGCAAATGAAGTGGATGTGGGTATCGACCCCGCCGGCAGTGACGATCATGCCTTCGCCGGCGATAATTTCGGTAGCACCGCCAATGGCCATTGTCACCCCGCTTTGGATGTCCGGGTTGCCGGCCTTGCCGATGGCCGCAATCAGCCCGTTCTTGATGCCGATGTCGGCCTTGACAATGCCCCAGTGGTCGACGATGACGGCGTTGGTGATCACCGTATCCATCACGTCCGCGTGCAGGCGCTGCGACTGGCCCATGCCGTCGCGGATCACCTTGCCACCACCGAACTTGACCTCTTCGCCGTAGATGGCATAGTCCTTCTCGATCTGGATGAACAGCTCTGTATCGGCCAGCCGGATGCGATCGCCCGTGGTGGGACCGTACATTTCCGCGTAGGCGCGGCGCGTGATCGACGGCATCTAGCTCTCTCCTTGCGGCGGCAGGTCGCCCATCACCAGGCCATTGAAGCCGAACACGCGCCGCTCGCCCGCCAGCGCGACCAGTTCGACCGTGCGCTGCTGGCCCGGTTCGAAACGCACCGCCGTTCCGGCGGCGATATTGAGCCGCATGCCGATGGCGGCGCTGCGGCCGAACACGAGTGCCGTGTTGACTTCGAAAAAATGGAAGTGCGAGCCGACTTGAATTGGCCGGTCGCCGCTGTTGGCCACCACCAGCGTCACTGTGGTGCGGCCTTCATTGATGGCGATGGCGACTTCGTCGAGCAGGTATTCACCAGGGATCATGAGCGCCTCAGGGAATCGGGTTGTGGACGGTCACCAGCTTGCTGCCGTCCGGGAAGGTGGCTTCGACCTGGATGTCCGGGATCATCTCGGCGATGCCGTCCATGACGTCGGCACGCGTGAGTATCGTGGCGCCCTCGGACATGAGCTGGGCCACGCTTTTCCCGTCGCGCGCGCCCTCCATGATGGCGGCGCTGATCAAGGCCACGGCTTCCGGATAGTTAAGTTTGAGGCCGCGCGCCAGACGGCGTTCGGCCAGCAGGCCCGCCGTAAATATCAGCAGTTTGTCTTTTTCGCGCGGAGTCAGGTCCATAGGGTCTCCTGTTCAGGTATGCCAGATGCGCGGGATGGTGGCCGCGCATCCGAGCAGGTGGGGACGCAGTGTTTGCCATACCCGCGTCATGACGCGCTTGGCGTGTTCGCTGTCGGCGCACAGCAGGCGCGCGCAGAACACGGCCTTGATCTGCGTGGCGGCCAGCAGCGGATCGAGGGCGCGCAAGTCGGCCAGCAGCGGCGCAGGCACGGGCGCACCAACTCCGATCAGCGTGGCGCAGACGGTGGCGCCTCCAAGCCCGAACACGCTGTCGATCGCCGACGAGCCGCCGCGCAGCATGCCCTGTTCCCACCACAGCAGCTTCCCGCCGCGCCGGATGGTCGTGCGCTGCGCAACCTGGCCGCGTGTGAAGCGCTCGCCCGAAGCGCTGCGGCCAAAGCAAAGGATCTCGGCGCCGATATAGCACGCGTCCGGCGCCAGATCGACCTCGTGCACCATGCGCACATGCGCTTCGTTATAGAAGATGGTCTCCTGCGGCATCCATTCGATGGCGCTGCCGGAAGCGGCGCACAGCGTTACCCTCTGCTGCGAGAGCTTGCCATTGGCGCGGTACCATTTGGCCGCGCCGGGTGAAGTGAGGAATGCGTGCGCCGCAGGGCCGGCATCGGCCGCGATGGCCAGCTGGTCGCCGCCCACGATGCCGCCCGGCGGATGGATCATGATCGCGTGGCAGATGCCGGGGCCTTCCGGGTAGAGCGGTTTTTGTACGCGCAGCGGACCGCTGTGCACGCGCCGGGTCAGCCGCGTGGTGCCGGCATCATCCTCGAATCGCAGCTGCAGGCTGGCCTGCCAGGCGGCGGAGTCGGGGGTGGATGGGCGGGAGCAGTCGGGCATACCATCGCTGTAGCAGGATGCATGCCATGATGTTTGGCCGATTCGCGCCTGCCGACGCACCAAAGCACGCCATCGCGCACCAGTGCGGTGCGCGCCTCTCTAGAAGCGGATGCCCGCCGCCAGTGCAATCTGGTCGCGGTCGACCTGATTATTATAGACCCCGCCCCAGATCGGCAGGTAGGCGATTTCCGCCAAGTAGCGCTGGCGGTATTCGCAGCGTAGCGCCACATGCATCGTCTTGCGGCCTTCGTTGAGCATGAAGTCATGCGACCAGCCCTTGACGTCGTGCGTCAATTGCGCGCTGGCGACCGTGGTCAAGCCCTGCGCCAGATCGGGGAACCGGGCTTCGAAGCGCAGCCGGTACGCCCACGCAGTGGCCGACACATAGCCATTCAAGCTGCACTGGCGCGCGGCATTGACGGAGTTGACCGTGCAGACGCCGTTGATCGGCCCCGTCCCGTACTGGTCGGCCCTTCCGTAGCGGCGCACCGCCTGGTCGGGCAAGTCGATGACATGCTTGGCAATGACATCGACGCTTCCCGACAGCAGCGCCGGCCCTGCCCGACCCCAGTCGTGCTGCACACCGAACTGCAGTTGCGCCGTCTTTTGGCGGTCGAAGCCGTTGAAGACGGCGCCCGGCGCGGTCGCGGTGGCGTCGGCGCGCAGCAGCGAGGGCGCGTTGGGATTGAGGAAAGCGGGCAGCACATCGCCCGGCGGCAGCTGCAAGGGCTGATTGGGGCGGTAAGCCAGCTCGCCGCTCCAGGTACTGGCCCCGCTTTTGTGCACGAAGGTGGCCGCGTACAGCTTCACATCCTCCGGATAGCCGATAAAAAAGACGACGTTCTTGCCATCCGGGTCGTTCGGAATGAAGGCCGCCCCCCACCCGGGTCGATTTGCGCAGGCCGGGGTTGGCAACGCGGCTGATATAGCGCGCGTGATAGAAGCCGAGTTCGCTGGCCAGGGCCTTGAGCGTGAGCCCTGCCCCGTACTGCGCACCATCGTTCGCGAACGGACTCGGAGAGCGCTTCAGGAACGCGCCGTTCTGCAGCCGCAGCCGGTCGTTCATGGTCATGGCGCCGGCGAATGCGCGGTCGCAGCCGCCGGCGAGGTAGTCGACGCTGGCCCAGAAGGTGCCGCACATATCGAGCGCCGAGGGCCGGAACGCCGTCGTATAAAAGCCTTCGAGGGCCGCCGCCGGGCTCAGTTCGGCCCGCGCGAACAGCATCGGCGTCGGCACCCGCAATTCCTGGGGCGCCGCTCCCGCCCGACGCAGCGAAGGCAGATCGACCGGGTTCAGTGTCGACAGGCCGCCGGCAAAGCCGGCGCGCTCGCCCCATGGCAGCGATTGCTGGCCGAGCCGCAGCAGCAGCCTGGAGCCGGATACCGTGGCGTCATGCTCGATGAAGACGTCGCCCAACGCGACACCCGAAAAACGCGTCAGCCGCGGCGCACCGCGGTCGCTGAGCGGCTCTCCGGCACTGTAGTTGTTGGCGTTGTTGCCCCACGGGCGGGGATGGTCCGACAGCGCAAAATCGTGCCAGGCCTTGATCCGTAGCAGCGCAGTCGTGTCGCCTTCGGCCAGCGCCAGGTCGAGAAAGCCGCGCAGCGCGCGCGTGGTGGCATCGCCGCGCCGGAAATTGAGGTTGGCGTCGTCGGTATTCTGGCCGCTGTTGGCCAGTCCGGTCAGCCCGACTGCGGCCGCGTTGTAGGCCACCAGCAATTCGGGATCGGGCGCTTCGGTGCGCAGCGCAGCCCCGAACATCAGGCGGCCGCTGGCTTTGACGTCCATGGCGGCGGCGTCACTGGCCCACGCGAGGGTAACCAGAGCGGCCATCACAGCGCGGGGTCGGATCATGTCGTTCTCTAATTTTGACTTATCCGGGCGATCCTAGTCTGGATATTTCCAACGGTCAATTCGTCGTGCATAGACGCAGCTCGGCTTATGCGGGGCGCGGCTGACCGTACAGCACTTCGGCGCGCTGGAACAGGATCCAGGACGTGGCGATGTATTTGTCCGAGCTCCTGGCCACATGGCCTTTGTGGGAATGGGTGAAGCCGGCCGGCGCGATGATCAGGCGGCCCTGCCGCGCGTCGATCTTGCGCTTCTGGTAAAAGAACTCGGTCTCGCCGCCATCGGCCACGTCGTTCAGATAGAACTGGAACAGCAGCGCGCGGTGCAGGCTTTCGCAGCTGGCGTTTTGCGGGTAGATCTCAGAATGCCAGTGATGGTAGCCGCCGCTGGTCTGTACATACTTTTGGACGTTGATCTGGCCGGCGCGGTACATTGTGCGCATCAATTCGCCCACGTAAGGCGTGCCGCATTCGTCGAAATTGTCGATCGTGAGCTGCACCGCCTGCCCGGTCACTGGGTGAATGACCTGCGGCGCCATCGCGCCCACCAGCATCATGCGGTACTTGTTCATGTACTGCTGCAGATGGTGCTGCAGCGCGCCCATCATCATGTTGGACACGTCGTTCCAGTCGGGGTACTGGCTGATGGTGAGGTCGTAGCTGTCTTTCTTGGTGGTGTCCACGCCCTGCCCGGTCTTGCCGCGCACCACCTTGTCGCTGGCATTGAAGCGCGCCACGATGTGTTCGCACTGCTCGGGCGTGAGCGCGTTGTCGTAAATTTCGAGGAAGTCGTCCAAGGTGTCTCCGGCTTGCGGGTTGTCGTTATGCCGACATGGTACACAAGGCGGGCGAGCCGGGCTATCCCTCCACCGAGGCGATGTCGAACAAACGTGGCAGACTGCCGGAAAGGCGTGTGATGTAACGGCCTGCCGAGGCAGTCTCGTCGACCGTGACATCCTGCGCCAGGCAATGCAGGACTACACGCGGATCGACCTGCCATGGCACGATGTAGCTGCCCGCATCCCCTTCCCGCACCTTCATGAGCGCCAGTTCGAACTGCGACACCGACACCACCAATGGATCGGGATGCGCGGCGAGCGACTCGAGAAACAGCAGCGGCTGATATTCGCGAAATGGCGACACGTTGCGGCTTTGAATAAACGCCTGCAAGGCCGGCTCCAGCAGCGCGCGCTGGCGCAGCAGGGCTACCGTCAGCACGCAAGTGCGCTCCAGCACATAGACCCGCCACAGGAAGATATTTCCGCGCGCCTCTTCCAGATCGGGCGAGCGCGCGACCAGCTGAAAATAGTCTTCGTCGTCCCGCCCAACTTCGTAGTTGGACCGGATCAGGCCAAGCAGAATGCGCTGATGCGATGCCAGATCCATGATGTCACCCCTGAAAACGCTGGCGCAGCTGCGCCAGTTCCTGCCCGATGGCCGCGTGACCGAGTCCCGGGACCGCCTCCGGCATGAATTCGTAGACCACCACCTGCGCGCGCGTTGCCACATCGCGGATGGCGTCCTGCGCCAGCGCCGCGGTGCGCGGGCGCGTCAGGCGCGAATGCACGTCCAGCATGAAACCGTTGTGCATCACCCCGCAGGCCACATGCAGCTCGCGCACGGCATCGCCATCGAGTTCGGCCAAAAAGGCAGGAATATCGAGTCCGTGATTGTGCTCGTCGCACTCCAGGTTGTACACGTCGAGTATCAACCCGCACCCTGTGTGCGCCGTGATGGCGTTCAGGAAGCCGGCATCGCTGTAATCGCCCGGGCAATCCGGGATCACATGCACGATATTCTCGAGCAAGAACGGGATGCCGTAGCGCTTCTGGATCATGGCGACCCGCTCGCAAACCAGATCGAGCGCCTGCTGGGACTTGGGCATGGCCAGCATGATCCCCAAATGCTCCCCATCGACCCGCGTGTACCCGAGGTGCTCGCTGTGCCACTGCACGTCGACCTGCTCCATCAAGTCGTCGAGCAGGCGCAGATAGGTGGGCGCCCACCCATCGTGCGAGCCGATCGACAGGCTGACCCCATGCACAATGATCTTCACGTCCTTGCGCACATTTTTCAGCTCGGCGACCACCTCGGGACTGAGGACGATGTCATCGCCCGTCACCTCGGCAATCGTTTCCGGCGTCACCTCGATGTAATCGACGTGCGCCAGCATCTGCTCCAGCAGGGCAGGATCGCGCCCTTCATAGCTCACGCCCAGTGCGATACCGGGACGCGAGCGGGCGGCAGACGATTGCGCGATCACGGGCATCGTCCGATTAATGCGCGAGCGTGCCGGCGGCCGCATGCTCGACCATGGCGCCCTGGATGTTTGGAATTTCGGCCAGCTGCCGGCTGATCATCGGATCGCCCCGCAGGAAGCTCAGGTCGAAGCCGGTCAGGCCGCAGTTGCAGCCGCCCTTTGGCACCATATGCTTGACGGCCAAGTCGAGCGCTTTGTGCAGGTCTTCGAGCGTGACGCGGCCTTCATGCACGACGATCTTGACGTGGTCGTTGGAGGCGGAAATTTTATTGGTAATCATGGCAATCCCTTTCATGGCCTTTATAGGCCTTTGATAAATCCGGTCCGATGAATGAGGGGCGGTCTCCCGAACCGAAAGAGGAAACCGCCCTTTGCTTGCAATCGTCAACGCTTGACGAACACCTCGTTTGAATCGGCTTCCGCCGCCAGGCTGGCCGAGGCAATCGACGCCTGCACCCGGTATGTGCCCTTGATGATTTCACGCGCCTCTTTCCACAGCTTGCGCGACGACTCCAGAGAAGGCTCCATCGTCAGATCGAAGCGCGCCTCGAACTGCCCGGCCGGGTCGGTGAACACGTTCATGATCCGGTTGCGGCCCTTGGGATCGGTGCAGGTGACGCGAATGCGCTGCTTGTCAAACGGCATGCCGATCGCGCCGTGCACCGCGATCATCTGCTCCTTCGGCTCCTCGTAGCGTTCGCGCTGCTTGACGCCTTCCTCGAGCCAGATCCGGGTTTTCTTCTTGACGCTCACATTGCCCTGCACGCCACCGATCGGATACGAGCGCGAACCGGCCGGCTCGTTGAACGGCGTGAGCTTGGTGTCGTAACTGCGCGGCACCATGCCTTCGAGGCGAACGCGCGCGGTCTGGTACACCTTGCGCTCGTTGGCATGGGTGGCGCTGGGCTGGATGTCGTCAAAGTCGAACATCGGCACCACGGTCATGTCGAACTGCTTTTCGGCTTTGGCGTCGAGCCATACCCATTCGTGCGGGAAGTGCACGCGCCATCCGCGCGGCACGCCCTTGACCGCAAGGCGGATCAACGCCCGCTCTTCCAGCGGATTGCGGATCGCGGTCGGAATCGTCACCGGCACCGGCGGCGAACTCGATGGCGCCTCGAAGCTGAACACGTTCTCCTGCGCGAAGTTGTTCCCGCCCGAGATCTCGCCCAGCTGCTGGCTGGCGTACAGCTTGAGGCAAGTGTGCTGCCCCACCACCGGCGTCCAGTTGACCTGCACGTCGCTGAAGCTGTTCACGCCGATGCTGCTGATGGTGCGCATGCCCAGCGGCGCCCAGCTGCCGTTGTCGCCCACACCGGGCGGGAACACCGCGTACAAGGTGGCCTTGACGTCGGTCGCGCCGGTTGCGCCGCTGACGTGGATGCGGCCATTGAGGCGGTTGATTTCACCGGGACGCGGACGGTCGCCATTGCCCATGGGCCGTCCCTGCGAATCGAAAGGCTGGTCGAAACTGCCGAACGGCGCGCGGTCGACCCAGATATCCGGCGTCTGGTAATTGCCGTCCCACGGTTCCACCCGCAGGTCGAAGGTGCCGGCCGGATCGTCGGCAATCGTCTGCGCCCATTCCACGCGCACGCGGCACACCAGGGGCCGGGCCTGTACCGCGTCGTTGATCACGGTGATGCGCAGGGCGCGCGCGGGATCCTCCACCGATTCATTGATCTGCATGACCTCTTCCGGGTGCATCAGCGTGATGAAGCGAGTCTGCTGGTTGATATTGAGGGTGTCGCTGATCACGCGCGTGACGATCACCCCGCCCTGGTTCGACGCCCCGCCCAGCGGGATGTTCTCGTCGAAGATCTGGGCCGTGGCGCCGGGGCGCTGGCGCACCTGCACGTAGTACATCAGCCCATCGGACACCTTGATTTTCACGAGGTGCAGACGCGCGGTCGCGTCTTCGGTAAGGCCGTGGGCGACGACATTGAATTCCTGCGAGAAGGGATTGCGGTCCCAGTTCAGGGTCTGGATGTTGGGCGCGTTGTAGTAGCCCAGCTTTTCCATGTGGTAGCCGGAAAACAGCGGATGCTCGTCGTGGCTGCCCATGATGTCGAAGAAGCGCGCGGTCGCCTCCGAACCGTCTATCAGGTCCGACGAATAGATGTCCTCGCCCAGCGTGGCCGTGCCTTCGCCGCTGAAGGTCGGCGCCGACACCACGTTGTGGCCGAATTCGTGCGCGCAGCGGCCCCAGTTGGCGGCCTGGCTGATGGCGATCTCGGACAGGTCATGGTCGACCGACAGATTGATGTTGATCGGCGGGACCGCAGCCGCGTTCACGTACGAGAAATTCTGGGTCGAGAAGCCGCCCCAGGCCCGGATGAAGCTGCCCAGGTTGCAGCAGGTCGCCATCATCGCGTAGTTATTCAGGTTGAAGCCTTCGTCGACGGCGCCCTTGGCCGCCTGGGCCGACATGCGCGACACTTGGGCCCATTCGATATTGTCGCCATCGAGGAAGTCGGCCTCGGTGCCGTCCAGCGGATGCCAGTTGGTGGTGATGTCGACCTGCACATTGGTGCGGCCATAGCTGGCCTGGTCGTAGAAGGTGTGCACATTGCCCCAGGCGGTGACGACGGCGGCGCGTTCGGCGGCGGTCGGCGTGCGGTCGCTCGGGCGCACCAGGGCCACCAGCACGCGCACGGTGCCGATCGGGTTGACGTCGCCCTGCGTACCCTCGCCCGCGCCGGCAAAGCTGATCGGCGGACCGTCCTCGCCCGCGCCTGCGTCCGGATAACCTGTCACGTCGAAGTCGACCGGGCCGACTGCGCTATGTGTGCCCACCGTGACCTTGACCGGGCCGTCCACAATATCAAGCGCGGTGATGACTTTCAGCTCGGTGGGGCTGGCCGACACCACCAGGGCCGGTCTGCCGCCCACCTGGACCAGGTTATCCTCGCGTGTGCTCGAAAACTGGTGGCCCTTCACAGTGATCAGGGTGCCGGGCGTGCCGTGGATGGGAGTGAAGGTGGTGATCGACGGGCCGATCAGGTGCGGCAGATGATCGCGCAGCCAGTCCGAAACCTGAAACCGTTCGGACGATTCGAGCTGGATCTGGAACTGTCGCATGAAATCCGAAAGCTGTAGCTTCTCGCGTGCCATGTCATTTGTCCTTTCAAGTGAGACGTGCGACCTGACAGAAATCACGGGCGTGCCGGTGCCTGGCAGGACTGGAAGGGCTACTTGGTTTTGTTGTTGGCTTGCCCGTTCTGCGAGTCAGTATAGGTCGCCGATTTTGAAGGAAGTACACCCTTTGTAACGTTTGCAAAAAAGTTAGGTTGCGCCGAAAAAGCAACCAGGAGTAAGGCTACAATGGGCCGGGGTTTCCGAATCACATCTTCTATTGCCTCCCGCATGCATCGTCGTCCGCTTCGCTTTCTGCTTCGTGCCGCCATCGCGGCGCTGCTTCTGTTCGCGCTCGCCGCGCTCCTCATCGGCGTGGCCGGCATGCGCGATCAGGTCGTCGATACCGATCTGGCCGTCATCCCTGGCAATACCGTTTACCCCGATGGTTCACTCTCGCCCCGGCTGCAAGGCCGGCTCGATGCCGCGCTCGCGCTTTACCAGGGCGGCCACGTGAAAATGCTGCTCGTGAGCGGCGGGATCGGTGAAGAAAAGCAGGACGAGGCGGCGGCGATGCAGCGCTACCTGAGCGCGCGCGGCGTACCGGCCAGCGCGATCGTCGCCGACAACCAGGGCGTGGACACCTTCGCGACCGCGCGCTTCGCTGCCGCGCTAGTCAAAGATAAGGGATACCGGCCGCCGATCCTCGTGAGCCAGTTCTTTCATCTGGCGCGCTTCAAGCTGGCGATGGAAAAGCATGGCGCAGTCGTGGGCGGACACGTGCATTCGCGCGTCTACGAAGCCCGCGACGCCTACTCGCTGGCGCGCGAAGTGGTCGGCTACGCCGCCTATGCATGCCGAAAAATGACAGCTGATTGATTTGGCGTCCGATTGCCTGCATACTCCCTCGTGCCTTTTGATCAACCCACAACGAGCCTGCGAGAACAACACATGAAAATGGAAACCCTGCCGCTGACGATCAACGATGCCCAGCGCGATATGCGTTACGGTTACGCGGGCGGCGCGCCCGGCATGTTCGCTTCGGCCATGGCCTGGTGCGCGGCCGGCACGATGGCGCTGTACGGCACAAGCAACCAAGCCATCGCCACGCTGTTCGTCGGCGGCATGATGATCCACCCGGTGGGGGTGCTGCTGACAAAGCTGCTGCGCCGTCCGGGCGCGCATACCAAGGGCAACCCCTGCGCCACGCTGGCCATGGAAAGCACAATCCTGATGATCATGAGTTTTCCGCTCGCGTACGGCGTCTCGCTGGTGAACGCGGCCTGGTTTTACCCGGCGATGATGATGATCATCGGCGGACGTTTCCTGCTGTTCTCGACCATGTACGGCATGAAGATCTACTGGGCCGTGGGCGCCACGCTCGGCATCGGAGGATGGCTGCTGTACAAGGCCGGCGCGCCGTTCGCGATGGGGGCATTTACCGGCTGTGCGATCGAAGGCTCGTTCGCGTTCATCATTTACGCGATGGTCCGCAAGGACAAGGCCAATCCTTGAAGGCGAGTCTTTGTGCCGCGGCCGTGGCGATCGTCCTCGGCCTGATCTATTACACACCATGGCAAAGGGAAGTCTGGGTAACGACAACCCCGGAGGCGTTTGCCGCCATGCCGCCCGATCCTTCCGAGGCGGCATCCCATCCAGGAATGCTGCCCCTCGGCCTCACACCAGCCGCCTGGCCCGAAGAAGCGGGACAAATTTACCATGCTGCGGAGCTTGGCAAAGTCGTGCATGTCACGCTCCAGACAGCGGCCGGCCAGGAAAAATTCGACGTCATCGGTCTGTCGAAGCGAGGCGAGGTTCTGGTCCCGCTGAAATCCATGAGCAATGCGTCGCGCTTGAGAAAGCTGTTGTTGAGCAGATCCGAGTAAATTTCAAACGCCAGCAGGAACCTTGATCGGGCGCCCCGCCCGAGGCCTTGATCGCCTGCATTTCGCGCCGCCCGGCTGCAATTCGCGCCGCGGCCGCGCAATTCGTCGCATCGCCAACCTGGCCGTTGGCGTTCTCCTTACAGTGGCATCACCTGAACCCACTGGAGACCGCCATGCATCACATTCTCAAGATCGCCATCTGCAGCGCCACTTTCGCCGTCATGAAACTGGCCGGCGCCGCCGACCTCACCATCGAAATCGAGGACGTCAAGAATGCGGACGGCGCGCTCATGGTCGCGCTGTACGCCTCCGAAGACAGTTTCCTCAAGCAGCCGGCCAAGGCCACGGGCACGCGCGCCACCGCCGGCACCAGCAAAATCGTCTTCAAGGACATGCCGGAGGGTGAATACGCCTTCGCCGTCTACCACGACGCCAACGGCAACGGCAAAATGGACAAGAACCTGATCGGCATTCCCACCGAGGACTACGCCTTCAGCAACAACACCCTGGGCAAGATGGGCCCGCCCAAGTTCGCCGCCGCCAAGTTCGCGGTACCGGCCGCCGGCGCCACCGTGCGCGTCTCGCTCAAATAAGCAAAGGGAGAACGCCATGAACCGCCGTCACTTCCTCGCATCGGGCATCGGCTTGAGCGCACTTGGCCTGGCTTCTGGCTCCGCGCTGGCCGATGTCGCCACCTTCGAGCGCTTTCACGCGGCCCTGCGCCGCGATCCCAAGCTGGTCGTCTTCGCCGACACCGTCGGTGACTTGTCCGGCGACGCCGCCGTCAAGGGCCGTATCCCGACCGATCTGCAAGGTGTCTTTTACCGTAACGGGCCGGGACGCTTCGAGCTGGGCGGCGAACGCTATCACCACTGGTTCGACGGCGACGGCTTCGCCCAGCGCTGGCAGATCGAGGGCGGCAAGGTCAGCCATCGCGGCCGCTTCGTCCAGACCCAGAAATTTGTCGAAGAAACGCAGGCCAAGCAGTTCCTCTACACGGCCTTCGGCACGTTCGTGGGCCGGCGCGGCTTGAAGAGCAACGACACCATCAACACCGCCAATACCAACCTGGTGCCCTTCAACGGCCGGGTTTACGCCCTGTGGGAAGGCGGCTCGGCCACCGAAGTCGACCCGCTCTCGCTGGAGACGGTCGGCATCAAGACCTGGCGCGACGACATGAAGGCGATGCCATTTTCGGCCCATCCCAAAATGGATCCGGACGGCGGCATGTGGAATTTCGGCGCCATGCCGGGCAGCGACAAGCTGGTCATCTACCGTCTCACGGCCGACGGCACGCTCGCCAACAGCGCCGTGATCGACATGCCGAAGATGGCGATGGTGCACGACTTTGTCGTCAGCGCCCGCCACCTGATCTTCCTCATCCCGCCCTACGACCTGGTGCACGGCAAAGACCTGAGTTTCTCCGAGATGCATGCATGGGCCGGCAGCGGTCCCGATGCCCGCCCCTTGCGCGTGGTCGTCGTCGCCAAGGAGACGCTGGCGGTGCGCAAGATATTCGAACTGCCGCCGCACATGGTGTTCCACTTCGGGAACGCCTGGGACGATGGCGACACCATCCGCTTCGACACGGTCCTGCATGACGGCAGCGCCCTGCAGCGCCTGGGCGACCTGATGGGCGGCACGCGCCCGCACAACGACCCGGCGCGCAGCTTTGCGGCCCAGATCACGCTCGACCTGGCGCGCGGCAGCGCCAATGTGGCGCGATTGCTGGGCGCGAGCGAGTTCCCGCGCGTGATGCCGCAGGTCGTCGCCAGCCGTCACCGCAAGCTGGCCCTGCTCTCGAGCAGCCCGCGCAACCGCAATCTGATTCTCGACACCGTCAACCTGGTCGACACGGCCTCGGGCAAGAACGACAGCTACCGCTTCGACGACGGCTGGCTGGTGGAGGAACATGTTCTGGTCCCGCGCCGCAACGCGCGCTCGGAGACCGACGGCTACCTGCTCGGCGTGGCGCAAGACACCAAACGCGCCCAAACCGTGCTGACCGTGTTCGACGCGGCGCAGATCAAAGCCGGCCCGGTCGCGCTGGCGCGCCTGCCTTACCGCTCACCGCACTGCTTTCATGGTAACTTCTTGGCGAGCTAACCGACCCGGGAACGACCATGCGCAAATTCGCCATCGCCCTTGCCGCCGCGCTGACGCTGTTGGCCGGCTGCGCCACTGCCCCCCGGCCCGATCTGGACACCCAGGTTCGGGCCCTGATGGCGCGCGAGCGGGTGCAGGGCCTGGCGCTGGCCGTCATCGAGGACGGCCAGGTCGGCAAGGTCGCCGCTTACGGCCAGCGCAACGTGCAGCGCGCGCTGCCGCTCACGCCGGACACCGTGATGTATGGCGCCTCCCTGACCAAGGCCGCTTTTGCGTATATGCTGCTGCAACTGGCCGACGAGGGCAAGCTCGATCTGGACGCGCCCATCGGCACCCTGCTGCCCCGGCCCCTGCCCGACTACAAGGACAAAAGCTTTGATTTCTCCGACCTGGCCGGCGATGAGCGCTGGCGCCGCCTCACACCGCGCACCCTGCTTACGCATGCGGGCGGATTCGCCAATTTCCGCTGGATCGAGCCAGACAAAAAGCTGCGCCTGCATTTCGATCCCGGCACCCGCTACGCCTATTCAGGCGAAGGCTTTTATCTGCTGCAGCTGATCGTGGAACAGGGACTGGGTCTGGACGTCGGCAAGGAAATGCAGCGGCGCGTATTCGACCGCTTCGGCATGACCCGCACCAGCATGACCTGGCGCGCCGATTTTGCCGACAACCTGGCCGACGGCTACGGCATCGACGGCGCCTTCGAAGCGCACGACCAGCGCAGCCGCGCGCGCGCGGCCGGCTCGATGGACACCACCATCGCCGATCAGGCGCGCCTGTGGGCGGCGCTCGTGCGCGGCGACGGCCTCAGTGAAGCCATGCGGGCACAGATGATCCGCCCGCAGTTGCCGATCACCTCGCCCCAGCAATTTCCCACGTTGAGCGATGCCAGCGCGCCGGGCAACGCGCAGATCGGCCTGTCCGCCGGCCTGGGCGTGGTCACTTTCCGTGACAAGAGCGGCGCCGCCTGGTTCAAGGGCGGCCACAACGACACCACCGGGAATATGGTGCTCTGCCTCGAACAGGGCCGGCGCTGCGTCGTCATGCTGGCCAACGATGTGCGCGCCGAACGCATCTATCCCGCCCTCGCCCGCCTCGTTTTGGGCGATACTGCCATGCCCTGGACCTGGGAATACGGTCCGTCCACCACCAACGAAAGCCCCGCCCCGTGAGCCGCAACCGCCTCGCTGTCCATCCGCTGGAGATGTTCCCTTTATTCCGCCGCTGGCCGGCGTCGCCGCTGCGCGACCTGGTTTATACCGGCATCTGGAGTTCGATGCTGGCGCTGTTTTTGGCCGTCGCCGGACGCATGTTCACGCGTAGCGCCGAGCCGTTCTGGGACAATTTGTACCCGGTGCTGTTCATCTCCAACCTGATCGGCTACATGATCCACGCCGCCACCACGTCCAGCTATTATCTGCTCGGCGACAAAGTGCGCAATCTGAGCGGCGTGCCGCGCATGGTGTACTACATCACCCTGGTCAGCACCTGCGTTGTGCTGGGCATGTTCGTCGGGACCGGCATTCTGCGCGGCGTCAATCCGCTCGATTACCTGACGCGCGTGTCGGCGGTGATGACCGTGCTGCCGTTTGCGGTACTGGCCGCAGCCGTCATGTTCATCGTGTACGCCAGCGGAGAACGGCGCGTGGCCGCCGACCTGCTGGCCGCGCAGCAGAAAGAGCAGATCGCCAGCGCCGCCCAGATGCTGGCCGAAGCCCGCCTGCGCAGCCTGCAAACCCAGATCGAACCGCACTTCCTGTACAACACGCTGGCCAATGTGGTGGGCCTGATCGATGCCAATCCCGCGCAGGCCAAACGCATGCTGGAGCGCTTCATCGACTTTTTGCGCGCCAGCCTGGCCGCCAGCCGCGCCGACAGCGCCACCCTGGGCGCGGAGCTGGACCTGACTGCCGCCTATCTCGACGTGCTCGCAGTGCGCATGGGCGCGCGCTTGCGCTACCGGATCGAAGCCGATCCCGCCTGCCGCGCCTTGCCGATTGCGCCCATGCTGCTGCAGCCGGTGGTGGAAAACGCGGTCGCCCACGGGCTTGAGCCCAAGATCGAAGGCGGCGACATCGTCATCCGCGCCTCCTGCCAGGGAACGCAGCTTTGCATCGAAGTGGCCGACAGTGGGGCCGGCCTGTCCGGGGCCCCGCCCAAGCCGGGCGGCGGTGTGGGCCTGTCCAACCTGCGCGCGCGCCTGCGCAGTTTGTATGACGGCCAGGCTCAGGTACAATTGCTAGAAAATCAACCCTGTGGCATTACAGTAAGAATCATGCTGCCTTTGAAAGAGTCACCGCCATCGACCATCCACGCATCCTGATTGCCGACGACGAGCCGCATCTGCTCGATTACCTGCAAACCCAGCTGGCCGCCGCCTGGCCCGAAGCGAAGGTCGTCGCACGCGCCGCCAACGGGCTCGATGCGCTGCGCCTGACCGACGAACGGGCGCCGGACGTGGTCTTCTTGGACATCCAGATGCCGGCCCTGAACGGCCTGGCCCTGGCCGAACAGCTGGGTCAGGACGGCAAGGCGCCGCACATCGTGTTCGTCACGGCCTACAACGACTATGCCGTCAAGGCGTTCGAACTGTCGGCGCTCGACTACCTGCTCAAGCCCGTATCCGAGGAACGATTGGCGCGCACCGTGGGCAAACTGAAGGCCGCGCTGGCCGCCAAGGCGCCGCCGGTGGCGGCCGACACCCTGCGCTCGCTGCTGCAGCAATTGACCCTGCCGGCGGCGGCCCCGGCGCCCGCCAGCGCGCCCTTGCAGTGGATCCGCGCCGCCCACGGCGACGAAACGCGTCTGATCGCCATCGACGAAGTGATCTACTTCCAGAGTAACGACAAATACACCAGCGTCTTCCTGCAGGACGAGGAATGCCTGATCCGAACCCCCTTGAGCAAATTGCGCGAGCAGCTCGACGACGCCAAGTTCTGGCAGATCCACCGCAGCGTAATCGTCGCCGCCCGCCATGTGGCCGGCACGCATACCGATTTTCGCGGACGCCTGGTGGTCAAGCTCAAAGGCCGCAGCGAACAGCTGACCGTCAGCCGCAACTACGCCGATTTGTTCAGGCAAATGTGAAGAACCCCATGCCCACTCCCGATTCCACCCGCCGCCTGCTGCTCAAAAGCGGCGCCGCGGCGGCCTGTGTGGCCGTTGCCGGCTGCTCGGGCAGCCATCCGCAGGATCGCCAACTGGTGTTCGCCACCCTGGCCGACGCGCTGGCCGAACTGGCGCGCCTGACCCAGGCGGTCGCGTTCAATCCCGGCGCCACCTGGACCTGGTCCAAGACCTTGCTGCACTGCGCCCAGAGCATCGATTACTCGATGACCGGCTATCCAGAGGCGAAGTCCGCCCTGTTCCAGCACACTGCCGGCGCCGCCGCGTTCAGCTACTTCAGTTCGCGCGGACGGATGTCGCACAACCTGCTAGAAGCCATTCCGGGGGCCGCCACGCTCGACGCCAACGCCGCGACCGCGCATGCGCTGGCCGCGCTGCGCGCATCGATCGAGAACTTCCAGAAATTCACCGGGCAGCTGCGGCCCCACTTCGCCTATGGAGCGCTGAACCGGATCGAATACGAAAAGGCGCACGCGATGCACATCGCGAACCACCTATCGGTGTTTACCCAGGCCGGCTAGACGGCGACCGCCCACGCCAGGCCGTGCGGAAGCGCGCGCGGCCCGAACACCATATGTAGCACCCGGCGCCGGCTGCCGCCGCTGCCTTTCGACGACGCGTGCAGCAGCAATGGACGCAAGGCCAGTACGTCGCCCGCCTGCGCGGTGATCTCCATTTCCTGCCCGGCCGCACGCGCGGCGGCGGCATCGTGCTGGGCGATGATGCCGCGCCGGTGCGAGCCGGGCACCACCCGCAACGGGCCGTCGGCCGCGCCGCAGTCGTCCAGGTGCAAGCGCAGCGCCACGAGCTGTTCGAGTACCGGCAGCGGCGCCTGCACGAACTGCGTGCCTTCCTTTTCCGACCAGCCGCGCAGGAGCGGCTCGTCCACCCGTCCCGCGACGGGAATGCTCAAGTCCTGGTGAATCGGCACCAGCCAGTTGCGGTCGGCCGATTTTTCGAAGTAGTTACACTGGACCGCGACGTGATCCGCCGGCAGGCAAGCCGCCAACGCGGGATGGGCGCGCAGCTGCCGCGCCAGCGCTGCGCACCACGGCTGCGCAAGCAGGCAGCGGGTGCCGCCGCGCGCGGGGTCGGCCAGCGCAATCTGGGTGGCTGCCTGGTCGCAGACGGCGCGTGCCATCACGGCCGGCACCAGCGCGAAACCGTCGCTGTCAAAACTCATGGATGCGGGGCCAACTTGTCGATCGCCAGCACGGCGGAAAGGAAGATCTCGCCGTTGAGGGTGGCCGGCAGGTCGCTTTGCTTGAGCCGGTCCATGACCGGTCCCTTGACCTCGGCCAGGTGCAGGCCGATGGCACGCTGGCGCAGCGACTGGTTCAGCGCCGCCAGCGCGAACAGCGCCGTGGTGTCGATCTCGCTCACCGCCGTCATCACCAGCACCAGATGGCGCGTGGCCGGGTGCAGGAGCAGTTCTTCCTCGACCCGGGCGCTGACCGCTTCCACGTTACCGAAGAACAGATTGGCGTCGATGCGCAGCATCAGCACGTCGGGAATCGTCTCGGCCGGGTAGCGGTTGACGTTGCGGAAGTGCTCGGAACCGGCGATCCGGCCCAGCACGGCGATGTGCGGGCGGCTGGCGCGCCAGATCAGATTGGCCATCGACAGCATCACGCCGACGATCACGCCCGCCTCGATCCCCAGCGCCACCACGCCGGCGCCGGTGGCCACCAGGGCCAGGGCGTCGCTGCGGTCGTAATGCCAGGCCGTGCGCAGGGTATCGAGTTCGAGCATCCCCAGCACGGCGACGATGATGGTGGCCGCCATTGCCGGCAGCGGCAACAGCGCCAGCCAGCCGGTGGGCGCCACCAGCGCCAGCGCCAGCAGCACCGCGGTGATCACGCTCGCCAGCGGCGTGTTGGCGCCGGCCGAAAAATTGACCGCCGAGCGCGACATGCTGCCCGTGACCGGAAAGCCGCCCGTGAGCGCGCTGCCCAGGTTGGCCGCGCCCAGTCCGATCAGTTCGAAATTACTTTTGAGTTTTTCCTGACGCTTGAGGGCCAGCGTCTGCGCCGACGACATGCTGATCAGGAAAACGACGAAGGCGATCAGCAACGCCGGCTTGACCAGGTCGCCCCAGTGCGCGCTGGAGGTGGCCAGATTCAGCCCCGGCAGGCCGGACGGCACCTCGCCCGTCAGCTGCACGCCGGCCGCGCCCAGGTCCAGCACGGCCGTGAGAACCGTGGCGCCCACCACCACCAGCATGGGCCCGAGCCGCCCGCCGATGTCGGCCGCGCCGGCGGGCATGCCCAGCGCGCGCAGCAGCGGCGCCAAAAAACGCTTGGCCAGCAGCAGCGCGATCACCGCGCCGATGCCCAGCACCGCGCTGGCCATGTGCGGCGCGCGCAAGGGTCCGCCCAGCAAGGGGCCGAGCTGGCCCCAGGCGATCAGCAGCGCCGCGCCGATGGTGAAGCCGCTCATCACGGGACGGGAAAAGAAGTTGGCCAAAAAGCCCACCCGCAGCAGGCCGCACAGCAGCAGGACGGCGCCGGAGATGAGCGCCAGTTGCGCCGCCAGCACGCCGTGCAGGCCGGTGCCGGGCGCCGCGAACGGCGCCAGCGCCGCCGCCGTCATGAGGGAAGTGATCGCCATCGGGCCGACCGACTGGGTCATGCTGGTGCCAAACAGCGCGTACAGCAAGGGGGGCGCGATGCTCGCGTACAGGCCGACCACCGGGGGCAGGCCGGCCACCAGGGCATAGGCCATGCCCTGCGGGACCATCATCATGGCGACAACTATGCCGGCGCTGATATCGCCGGCGAGAAAAGCGCGTTGGTAGTGCCTGAGCCAGTGCAGCATCGTGAACCGTGGGTCGCCAAAACCAGAAGCCTACCACGCCCGGGCCTTGGCGGATACCGGCTTGCCCCTCAGCTCATGGCCAGTTCGACGCAGTTGCGCCCTGCCCGTTTGGCGCGCGCCAGCGCTGCCGCCACCCGCACGACGAGCGCGTCCGGCGCTTCCTCGTCGGCCAGTTGGCCCACGCCCAGGCTGATGGTAATGCGGTCGCAGCCCGGCATCTCGGTCTCGGCCAGATGCAGGCGCAGTTTTTCGGCGATCTTGAGCGCGTCGATGGCGCTGGTGTGAGGCGTGATGATCTGGAATTCCTCGCCGCCCGAGCGTACCAGCACGTCGCTGTTGCGCAGCGCAGAACGGGCCGCGTCGGCCACCAGCCGGATCACGGCGTCGCCCACCGGATGGCCGTAGCGGTCGTTGATGGCCTTGAAGCGGTCGATGTCGAACACGATCAGCGCCACCGGCAGCTGATAGCGGCGCGCACGGCGCGATTCGAGTTCGAGCAGGTATTCGCCATGACGCCGGTTGGCCGCGCCGGTCAGGGCGTCGGTGGTCGACATGTGGGTCACGCGGTTGGTCAATACTTCGTTCTCGCGGCAGACCTCGGCCATGCGCAAGCCGAAGCCGGCCAACTGGGCCAGACTGACATAGGCCGACATTTCATCGGCATTGATCTGGCGCGCATGCTCGAACATCAGCGACAAGGCGCCGCGTGGCGCGCCGGCGCGGCTCAAGGGCAGCGGCAGACCCAGCACCATGCCGATGCCGCTGCCGGACAATTCCATCGCCATTTCGGGGTCGCCCGCCTTGGCCGGCGCGTCGAGCAGGGCCATTTCGCCGGTGCAGGCGGCCAGCAGGCCCGGAAACGCGTTCCGCAAGGGCGACTGCATCAATCGGTCGGAGCGGCGCAGGATGCGCAGCAGATTCAGGCCGCGCGTGGCGTGTTGCGCCTCGAGGTGCAGTTCGCCCATGTCGCGCATGTGGAACAGGGCCGCGTGCACCACGCCCGGCAAACTCGACAAGGCCATGCAGATCCGTTCGGCCATGCGCTCGAGATCGTCCACTTCGCCGATCGCCTGGCGCAGACGGTTCGCCGCCGCGGCCAGTTCGCGCAGCTGGCGCACATCGACGGGTGCTGGCGCGGTGGCGGCCAGGCGGGCCGTCACGCTGTGGCGCAGATCGGCGTCCAGCAGCGGCGCGATGGCGTACGCCACGTTGCCGAAGTCGGCCAGCTCGGCGATCCAGCGCGCGTGCGCGAACGGACACAGCAGGAGCGTGCGCAGGTGGGGCTGCTGGCCCAGCAGGCGCCGCAGCGGGGCCACGTCGAAGGCCAGATCGAAACCGTCAAGGTCGATGATCAACAGGTCCACCGGCTGGGCGGCCAGCAGCAGACTGGCTTGCTCTGTCCCGTCGGCGATGAACAACTTGCCGAACTGGTCCCCGCACAGTGCCTGGAAATCGACGCGCCGCTGGCCTGCTGGATTGATGAACAGGCCGGTCGGGGTGGCGGAACTGCGCTCGTGCAACGACATGGATTCTCCTGAGAATTGCTTTGGTTCATTGTAATCAGGTCTAGTTTGCCATAAAGCCCACGCCACACAAAGCAATGCCACTATGTGTGTGCGCGCGCACAGTCCATGCCGGCACGGGCGCGAATACTCTTCGTTGACAGAGGGAGGTGATCATGGCTACAGGAAAGCAGTCCGGCGGCGGCAACAGGTCCGTCGACGCGGTCGCGAACGAACAGCGCGACATGCAGCGCCAGCAGGATGAACGCGACAAAGCAGGCAAAAAGGAACAGGAATCGAAAAATCCGGTGCAGGCCGGGCCCGCCGAACAGCCGGTCCCGCCCCTCAGGCAGGCGCACCTGCTCAAGCCGGGCATCGAAGCCGACATGGATCTCAAGCCCCGCTTCATGGCCGAACATTACAAGGGCAGCGGCAAACTCGCAGGCCAGGTGGCGATCGTCACCGGCGGTGACTCCGGCATCGGCCGCGCGGTGGCCGTGCTGTATGCGCGCGAAGGCGCCGATGTCGCCATCCTTTACCTCAACGAGCATGAAGACGCGGCCGAAACCGCGCGCTGCGTGGAGGCCGAGGGCCAGCGCAGCCTGACCATTTCCGGCGACGTGAAGGACATGGCCTTTTGCCAGGATGCGGTGGAGCAGGTCGTGCGCCGCTTTGGCCGCCTTGACGTATTGGTCAACAATGCCGCCTTCCAGGAACATGCGCTGTCGCTCATGGACTTGACCGAGGAGCGCTTCGACGAAACCATGCGCACCAATATCTACGGCTACTTCCATATGGCGAAGGCCGCCCTGCCCCATTTGAAATCCGGCGCGGCGATCATCAATACCGGTTCGGTCACGGGGCTCAAGGGGTCGAGCCACCTGCTCGACTACTCGGCCACCAAGGGCGCGATCCACGCCTTCACCATGTCGCTGGCCGCGAATCTGCTCCCGCAAGGCATCCGGGTGAACGCCATCGCGCCCGGGCCGGTGTGGACCCCGCTCAATCCGGCCGACCAGTCGCCCGAGAAGATCGCCACCTTCGGCCAGGATACCGACATGCACCGCCCGGCCCAGCCGGAAGAACTGTCGCCCGCGTACGTATTCCTGGCCTCGGGCGTATGCTCGAGCTATATCAGCGGGATCGTGTTGCCCATTACCGGCAGCGTTGGCCAATAAGGAAAGGACCGGAAAATGGCACGCAGTCTTTGGAAAGGCGCGATCAGCTTCGGGCTGGTGCACATTCCGGTCGAGATGTATCCGGCCGTGGGCGAGAAATCGCTGGATCTGACGATGCTCGACCGGCGCGACTTCTCGCCGGTCGGCTTCAAGCGCTACAACAAGAACAACAACAAGGAAGTGAGCTGGGACGATATCGTCAAGGGCTACGAATATACCGACGGCGAATACGTGGTCCTGAGCGAGGAAGACCTGCGCCAGGCCAATCCGGAAGCCACCCAGACCATCGACATCCTCGCCTTCGTCGACGCCGAACAGGTGCCGCTGCTGTACTACGAGCAGCCCTACTACCTGGCGCCCGGCAAAGGCGGCGACAAGGTCTACGCGCTGCTGCGCGAAACACTGCGCAAGACCGGCAAGATCGGCATCGCCAACGTGATCATCCGCGTCAAGCAGCACCTGGCGGCGCTGGTGTGCGTGGGCGACGTGATCGTCATGAACACGCTGCGCTACAGCGACGAGATCCGCGCCAGCGACGAGCTGAAGATCCCTTCGTCCAAGGCGAAGACGGCCGCCATCACGGACAAGGAGCTCAAAATGGCGATGGCCCTGGTCGAAGGCATGAGCGAAGACTGGAAACCGGATCAATACCATGACACCTACCGCGAAGACGTGATGGCGCTGGTCGAAAAAAAGGTCAAGGCCAAGCAGACCAAGACCATCACCATGCCGGGCAAGGAGAAATCGCCCGAAAAATCAAGCAACGTCATCGACCTGGTGTCGCTGCTGCAGCAAAGCCTGGGCAAGAAGCCCGCCGCCAAGTCGAAGGCCGCCAACGACGAAGACGACGAAGCGGACGCCAAACCCGCGCCACGCCGCAAAGCGCCGGCCAAGACCGCGGCCGCCAAAAAGGCCGCAGCTCCGGCGCGCCGCAAGTCCGCCTGATGGAAGATATTGTCGCGCTGCTGGAGTGGCCCGCCATGCTGGTCAGCCTGGCTGCGGCGTGGTGGATGGCGTCGCGCGACAAGAGCAAGCGCATTCTCGCCTTCGCGCTGCTGATCGCGGGGAACCTGATGTGGATCGCCTGGGGCTGGGGCGACAGCGCCTGGGCCCTGATCGCTCTCAACGTGGGGTTGCTGGCACTGAACGTGCGCGGCATCGTCAAGAACGAGGATTGAAGCCGGCTTAGACCGGCAGCTTTTTGATGGCCGCAGTCAGCGTTTTGGCCGCCTTGGCATACCCGGCCCATGGCTCGTTGCCCCGGTCCAGCCGCGTGTGGGCGTTCTTCACGTTCCACTGGTCGCCGGCCTTGATCGCATCGAGTTCGTCCCAAGCCAGCGGCACCGAAATGCCCAGCCCCGGCCGGACCCGCGCCGACCAGGCGCAAGCCGTGGTCGCGCCCTGCCCGTTGCGCAGATAATCGATGAATATTTTCCCGACCCGGTTCTTCGGCCCGCTCTTGAAGGCAAAACGATCCGGCAGTGCCGACGACAGATGGCGCACGATGGCCTGCGAGAAGTCCTTGACCGTGTCCCAGTCCAGCGTGCCCTTGATCGGCACGACCACGTGCAAGCCCTTGCCCCCGCTGGTTTTCAGGAATGACGGCAGTCCCAGTTCGTCGAGGAAGGCGTGCATCAGCTGGGCCGCTTCCTGCATCGCGCTCCAGGCCACGCCTTCGCCGGGGTCCAGGTCGAACACCATGCGGTCGGGCGTCAGATAGGACTTGCCGATCGCGTTCTGGGTGTGAAATTCGATCACGTTCCACTGCGCCGCCGACAAAATGCCTTCCACGCTGCCCACTTCCAGCATGGGCGGATGCTCCGGATCGAGAGCGCGGTCCATCTGCTTCATGCCGGGCAGCTTGCCCACTTCGGCGTGCTTTTGGAAGAACAGCTCGCCGCCCACGCCGCCGGGGGCGCGCACCAGCGACACGGGCCGCCCCTTGAGATGGTCGATCATCAATTCACCCACCAGCGCGTAGTAGCGCACCATGTCCAGCTTGGTGGTGCCCGACTGGGCGTCGATCACGCGCTCGCCGTGGGTGATTTTCAGGCTGGCGGGCAGCTTGCCTTGCGGTGCGGTGCTCTCGGTCTGGGTGCGCACGATGTCCTCCACATGTTTGGGTTTTTCGCGGCCGATGGCCTTGGCCGGTTTGTCGTCACGCAGCCCCTGGAACACGGCGTGCCGCACCGAACCGGCGCTGGTCCACTCGGCAAAGCTCACTTCCGCGATCAGCTTGGGCTTGACCCAGTGGTGCTTGCGGCCGGCCACCGCCTTGGGCGGGAACGGACTGTCGTCGGTGGCCAGGGCATCGAGCTTTCGCTTCAGGTCGCGCAGGGTCGCTTCGTTAAAGCCCGTGCCGACGTTGCCCGCATACTGCAGTACGCCCTGGTCGTCGTGGGCGCCCAGCAGCAACGCGCCGATGCCGGTGCGCGAGCCTTGCGGATCGGTATAGCCGCCGATGACGAATTCCTGGCGCTGCCCGCATTTGAGCTTGATCCAGTCCGGCGAGCGCCGCTGCACATAGCGCGAATCGCGCCGCTTGCCGATGACGCCTTCCAGGCCTAGCCGGCAGGCCGCCGCCACCAGCTCTCGCGGGTCGGTGCCGAATTCGGCCGAAAAGCGCAGCGTGTCGTTGCCCAGCTTGTCCAACACCGTCTGGAGCACGGCGCGGCGGTCGACCAGCGCCGCTTCGCGCAAGTCCATGCCGGCCAGATACGGCACGTCGAACATGAAGTACACGATCTCGGCCGTGTGCGAGCCGTCGAACGCTTGCTGCAGCAGGCCGAAGCTGGGCCGCCCGTTCTCGTCGTGGACCACGATTTCGCCGTCGTACCACCCGTCCGGCAGGCCCGCCTTGGCCAGCGCCTGGTGCAGCGCGGGCATCTTGCCGGTCCAGTCGTTGCCGTTGCGGGTGAACAGTTTGATGTCCTTGCCTTCGATGCGGGCCAGCAGCCGGTAGCCGTCGAACTTGATCTCGAACACCCAGTCGGCCGGTGAGGACGGCGGCTTGTCGACCAGGGTCGCCAGTTCAGGCGCCAGCGTGGCGGGCAGCGCGGCCGGCACGGCGCCTGCGGGCACGCCGGAGGGCGTTTGCGGCGCCGCAGCGGGCTTACCCGGCATGGGTAGCTCGCTGACGCTGTCGGGCAACTCGTCCACGACAGAAAAATCGGCCGCCGGACGCGCCAGGTCGTCCTTTTCCTTGATCAGAAGCCAGGGCTCCTGTTTTTCGCCCTTGCCCTTCATGCGGATCAGGGCCCATTTGCCCTGCATTTTGTGCCCATGCAGTTCGAATTTGAGGTTGCCGCTCGCGTAGCCCTGGTGCGGGTCGTCGAGCGGCTGCCAGGTGCCCTTGTCCCAGATGATCACCTTGCCGGCGCCGTACTGCTTTTCGGGGATGGTGCCCTCGAAGTCGGAATAGGAAATCGGATGGTCCTCGACATGGACCGCCATTCGCTTGTCTCTGGGATCGTAGCTGGGTCCCTTGGGCACGGCCCAGCTTTTCATGGTGCCGTCGAGCTCGAGGCGGAAGTCATAGTGCAGCCGGCTGGCCCAGTGCTTCTGGATGACGAAGGTCAGCGCCGTTTGACCGGCCTGGCCGCCCTCGGCAGGCTCGGACGTGACCGCGAAATTGCGCTTGGCTTTGTAGGCTTTGAGAGGATCTGGCATGCACCCAGCATAGACCTGCCCGGCCGGGCGAACCGTTCGCCAGCTAACCGATCATTGTTTGTAAGAAGTTGTAAATCGCGTCAACGGGAACCGGCCATGCCCCGTTTATGCAAGGGCAACACACAAAAACAAGCTTCGCCATATAACCAAGCTAAGGAAACACATCATGAAAAAAGTAGTCGCTACCCTGATCGCCGGCCTGTTCGCAACTTCCGTTTTCGCTGCCGCTGGCCAAGCTACCCCTGCAACCCCAGCCAAGCCGGCCACCCCAGCTGCCGCTGCCGCCCCAGCTGCTTCCACGCCTGCCATGCCTGCTGAAAAAGCGACCCCGGCCATGCCTGCAGCCGACAAGGCCGCACCAGCGAAGAAGCACAAAAAGCACAAGAAGGCCAAGCCAGCCGCTGCTGAAGAAAAAGCATCGACCCCGGCTCCAGCCAAGTAAGCTGCGCGGTGCCCACAAAAACCGGAGTGCGAACTCCGGTTTTTGTCGTTTACCCCAGGGACCAGCTGCTGCCGCCGCGTTTTTTCGCCTCGTACATGGCACGGTCGGCCCGCGCTACCAGCTCTTCGGCCGTGTCGCCGGGCCGCAAAACGGCAATCCCGATGCTCGTTGCCACCGTCCCCAGCGCCGGGCTGACCGGCTCCTGCGCTTCTTGCGCTGCAATAATTTTCTCCGCGACAATCACCGCATCGTCCTCGCCGCCGAACACTTCCTCGGCCAGGATGATGAATTCGTCGCCCGCCAGGCGCGCCACGGTGTCGGTCTTGCGCACGCAGTGGGTCAGCGTTTCGCCGAAGCGGATCAGGACGGCGTCGCCGGTGGCGTGGCCCAGCGTATCGTTGATCGCCTTGAATTTGTTCAGGTCGAGGAACATGACCGCCAGCGGCCGCAGATTGCGCTCGGCGCGCGCCAGGGCCTGGCCCAGCCGCTCCATGAAGGCGCGCCGGTTGGGCAGGCCGGTCAGGACGTCGTGCGTGGCGTGGTGTTCAAAATGGAGTTGGGCATTCTTGCGGTCGGTGATGTCCTGCACCATGACGTAGAACCCGCTCACGGTCCCGTTGGCGGCATCGGGCACGTAAGTCTGTTCCAGGTAGCGCGTCACGCCGTCCTTGGTGCGTTCGGTTTCAAATACGAGCCGCTCGCCGGCCAAGGCCCGCCCGATGTAGGCTTCCATGTCCCCGTACCCGCCTCCGCCCTCGCCCAGCACCTCGGCCACTGTTTTTCCCAGCAGCGCTTCGCGGGTATAGCCGCGGTAGCGCAGGAAGGTCTTGTTGGCGAACTGGAAGCGCCGCTCGCGGTCCACATACAGGATCGCGGTCGGCATATTGTCGGTGATGGTGCCGAGCCGCTGCTCGCTGGCCCGCAATGCCTGCTCCGCCTTGGCGCGTTTGGCCTGGTCCAGTTCGAGCGCGCGCACGGCCTTGGCCAGTTCCGCAGTCCGCTCGCTGACCCGCTGTTCGAGCGTCGCGTTCATCTTGCGCAGCTTCGATTCCTTGTGCGCCAGCTTGCGCATCAGGGAATTGAGACTGCCGGCCAGGCTGCTGATTTCGTGGTACTGATTGGTCTGCAGCTTCATGCTGCGCACTTCGCCCGCCTCCAGCGCGCGGGCGGCACGGGCGATGTCGCGCACCGGCGCCGTGATCGCGCGTGCGGCCAGGTAGCCGATCGCGGCGAACAGCAGCGCGCCCGACAGGCCGATCAGCAGGATCGTGGTCTGCAACCGGGCCGCCGGCTGATAGGCCTGCTCCAGCGGCTGACGGACCAGCACCGTCCAGCCCAGGCCCGGATAGGTCAGATAGCCCTCGGTGCGGCTGTAGCCCACCAAATAGCGATGGCCGTCATCCCACTGTTCGACGGTGTAGCCATTCTTGTTCTTGAGCGCGGCGGCAAAGCTGCCCACGGTCAGGCGTTTGCCCATCAACTCAACGGGGCCCAGCAGGACATTGCCCTTGTTGCTGACGATGACGGTGTCGGCCTTGCTGCGCCGGGCCAGCGGGCGCAGCACGGACGCTTGCACTTCCTTGGCCCATTCCCAGCTCAGGTGGGTGGCCAGCACCCCGGCAAACTGGCCGTCGGCATCGCGATAGGGAAAGGCCACATCGAAAAAGCGCTGCAATTCCTTGCCGTTCTTGGGCAGCAGCTTGGCCAGCAAGACCGCTTCATGGACGTCGTGCAGATAGTTGCCCTTGTAGGCGTCGCCGAACCAGGGGCGTTTGGATACGTCCACCCCTTCGAGCAGGGCCCCGGTGGCCACCAGCACCGTCCCATGCAGGTCGGTCACCCCGATCCACGCGTAGGTGGGATAGGTCTTTTGCATCAGCTCGATTTGCTGGCGCTTGGCCTCGTTGCTGACCTTGGGATCGGCCAGCAGGTCGCGCTCGGCCAGCAGCTGCACCTCGCGGTAGCGCTCGAACAGGCCGCGGTCGAGCTTGTCGGAGGTCTGGAACGCCAGTTCGGCCAGGTCGCGCCCGATCATTTCCTTGAGGTCGGCAGAGCTGCGCCAGTCCACAATGGCAGTCAGGACCACCGTCAGCGTCACGATCAGCGAACCGATCATGACCGCCAGATAGGTGCCGAGCCCGAAACGCTTGATACGCCCCATGTAGTCGCCCATGCAATGTGAATCGATTTTACAATCCTACTCTCAGGCATCTTTTCTTACAAGCAGACCAGTTTAACCCCTTTTCCGGCCTATTTCCGTTCTAGTATGCAAGTCGGGTTGGCCCGGCAAAGGAGACTCACATGCTTCAACGCTACTTCACTCTTTGCATCCTGCTGGCGGCAGCCGCCGCGGCCCAGGCGCAGGGGCTCAGGATGCCGCCTCCGGTGCGGATGCTGGTCGACGACCGCGGCGCGCAGCCGATCGAAATCCAGAAGCTCGATATCGACGCCGCTATCAGCGGCAGCACGGCCGAGACCACGGTGCGCATCGTGTTCTACAACCCGAACCGGCGCCAGCTCGAAGGCAACCTCCAATTCCCGCTGGCCGACGGCCAGCAGATCACCGCGTTCGCGCTCGACGTCAACGGCGCCATGCGTGCCGCGGTCCCGGTCGACAAAGCGCGCGGCCGGGCCGTGTTCGAGGCCGTCGAGCGGCAGCGCGTCGATCCCGGCCTGCTCGAAGTCACGCAGGGGAATAACTTCAAGCTGCGCGTGTATCCGATCCCGCCCCAAGGCACGCGCACGGTCGAACTGCGCTACGCCGAGCCGCTGCTGCTGCGCGCCGGGAACCGCGTCTACCGCCTGCCGCTCGCCTACGGCAAGGTGGGCCGCTTCGCCCTGTCGGTGCGCGCCAGCGGCAGCGACGCCGCCCCCAGCGCGCCGGGCAGCGCCCTCGCCTTCAAGGCCGATCAGGGTGATTTCACCGCTTCCATGGTGCGCGAGCGCTATAGCGCCAACGCCACGATCGAGGTGCTCAGCGCCGCCCACAGCGCGCCGCGCGTCTACCGCCAGGTGGTCGACGACCAGACCTGGTTCGTAGCCGAAGTGCCTGTGATGGAAGCGCGTGCGCGCCGCACCACCCCGCGCGTCATCGGTCTGCTGTGGGACAGCTCCGGCTCCGGCGCATCGCGCGCGCTGGAAGCCGAACTGGCCACGCTGGACCGCTACTTCACGGCCATCGGCAACGTCGAAGTGCGCCTCACGCGCCTGCGCGACCGCGCCGAGGCCACGCAAATCTTCAAGGTCAGCGGCGGCGAGTGGAGCGCGCTGCGGCGCGCGCTGGCGGCCACCGTGTATGACGGCGCCACCGCGCTGGGGGCCTGGCAACCGCAGGCGGCGGTCGAGCAGTACCTGCTGTTCTCGGACGGTCTGTCGAACTACGGCCCGGCGGCCTTCCCGCAGCTGGGGCGCGGCCAGCAGCTGTTCGCCCTCAACTCGGCCGCATCGGCCGACAGCGCGCGCCTGGCCGGTCTGGCCGAGCGCAATGGCGGACAGCTGATCGATATCGCCCAGAGCAACCCGGAACTGGCGGCCCACGCGCTGCTGTACCAGAACGCGCGGGTGCGCGACATTGTCGCTACCGGCGCGACCGACATCGAAGTCGATTCCAATCTGGTGGCCGACGGCGTGCTGCGCGTGGCCGGGCGCATGCTCGCTCCGGCAGGGTCGCTGAAAATCACACTGGCCAATACCGGCATCCAGAATGAGGTCGTGGTGCCGCTGCCGTCCGAAGGGGCCAGCCATCCGCGCGCTGCCGCCGTCTGGGCCCAGTTCCGGCTGCGCCGGCTCGATACCGACTTTGAACTGCACCGGTCCGAAATCGCCCGCCTGGGCAAGCGCTTCGGCATTCCTACCCGCGAGACCTCGCTGATCGTGCTGGAACAGGTGAGCGACTATCTACGCTACGACATCGAGCCGCCGCAGGAGTTGGCGGCCGAATTCAAGCGCCTGCGCGACGAAGCCGGCATGCGCCGCGCGAGTATGCAGCATGAGCACTTCGACACCGTGGTGCGCATGTTCGAAGAGCGCAAAGCATGGTGGAACGCGCCGATTCCCAAGCAAGTCAAGCGCCAAAAGGAAGACCGTTTCAGCCCGATGGCCGCACCAGCGCCCGTGCCTGTGGGTGCCCCCTCCCCGCCGCCCGCGCCGGCAGCAGAAATGCGGATGGCCATGAATGCCGACCAGGCCCGGCGTTCCGAGCAAAAGGCAAAAAAGGGAAGCGGCGGCGACGAACCGCAGATCGGCATCGCACTGAAAAAATGGCAGCCCAACGCGCCCTACATCGCGCGTTTGAAGGAGGCATCGGCCGACAAAGTCTACGCCGTGTATCTGGACCAGCGTCCCGACAATGCCGCCAGCAGCGCGTTTTTCCTGGACGCGGCCGACATCCTGCTCGACAAGGGCCAGCGCGACCTGGCGCTGCGGGTGCTGTCGAACCTGGCCGAAATGGACCTGGAAAACCGCGCCGTGCTGCGCATCCTCGGCTACCGCCTGCTGCAGGCGGGCGAGCCGGGACTGGCCCTGCCCGTGTTCGAAAAAGTGCTGCGCATCGCCGAGGAGGAGCCGCAATCGCTGCGCGACCTTGGCCTGGCGCGCGCTGCGGCCGGCAAGGAGCAGGAAGCGGCCGACACGCTGTATCAGGTATTCCAGAAGCCATGGGATGGGCGCTTTGCGGAAATTGAAAAAATCGTCCTGGCCGAGTTCAACGCCTTGCTGGCCAATTCGCGCAAGCGTCTCAACACCAGCGCTTACGACCAGCGCCTGGTGATGAACATGCCACTCGACCTGCGTGTGGTGCTGACCTGGGACGCAGACAACAGCGACATGGACTTGTACGTGACCGATCCGAACGGCGAGCGCTGCAGCTACAGCAACAACCGCACCCAGATGGGCGGCGCCATGTCGCGCGACTTTGTCAGCGGCTACGGACCGGAAGAGTTTTCCCTGCGCCGGGCGCTGCCGGGCAAGTACAAGATCGAGGCGAACTATTACGGCAACCGTCAGCAGGTGCTGGCCGGCGCGACCACCTTGCAGGTCAAGCTATTCAGCGGCTTTGGCACGGCCGGCCAGAAGGAACAGATGATCACGCTGCGCTTGAAAGAGCAAAGCGAGACGGTGTTCGTGGGAGAGTTTGAAGTGAAATAGGTGTTAGCACGTCGTCCTCGCGAAGGCGGGGACCCATAGCACGCATGCGTCACCTGTGAGCGTATGTGCCATGGGTCCCCGCCTACGCGAGCACGACGTGACCTATTTTTCCAGGGCGTCGAGCTTGGCCTCGAGTTCCGGCGCGACCTTCAGACGCGGATAAGCCGCGCGGAAGCCCTGCCATTCATGCAGGGCTTGTTCGTTGTCGCCTTCCTTGAGCAGGCGCTCGATCTCCGCCAGCCAGCTCTTGCTGTCAGGCGTCTTGATGCGCGAACCGGTCACGGAGACGCGTTCGGTGCGTTCCGCCGGAGCGAACGCCTGCCGTTTGTCGGCATCGGCGGCCAGGCTGGCGGCAACCTTCGCACGCGCCGTCTCCGGCGCGACCAAGCCGCCCATGGCTGGTGCTGGTGCTGGTGCTGGTGCTGGTGATGCTGGTGCTGGTGCTGGTGCTGCTGGTGCTGCTGGTGCCGGTGCCGGCGCCGCGGCGGCAGGCGCCGCTTCCATGACTGGCGCAGGTGGTGGCGGCGGCGGCGCCATGGCCATCGGCTTGCCCGCGGCCACCGGCTCGGCGGGCACTGGCGTCACCACCTTCGCGGGCGGCAATGCCGCGTTGCCGCGCGCGCTGTCCGCCATCGGCGCCGCAGACGGCACCTGCATCTCCGGCATCGCGGCCTTCTCTTCGACGGGCGTGACCATCACCGGGGTCGGTTGCACCAGATCCGGGATCGCCGCTTCTTCCTGCTTTGCGTGCTGCTGGAACGCCTGGGTGGCGAATACACCAGCCAGCAAGGTAGCGGCAATCCCCACCGGCACGCGCCAGCGGTAGCCGAACGGCGGCGCCAGGCGCGGCGTGGCCGGCTCGGTTGCGGGATCGTTGGCGGCGGCGGGATGGGCTTCCTGCGCCATGGCCAAGCGCGCGCGGTTGAGAATGGCGGCGTCGAGCTCCGCGCTCGGCTCGGTGTGCGACATCGCCTGCAAGCGGCGCGACAACTCCCCTTCCCCTTTCAGGAAGGCGTCGAATTCGGCGTCGTCGCTCATATCATCCTTGTTCACACAAGCTCCCTTCGCGCAGCTTGCGCATGGCATAGCGCAGCCGGCTCTTGACCGTTTCCACCGGCGCCGCCACGATGGCCGAAATCTCTTCCAGGCTCAAACCGTTAAACTGCTGCAGCACCAGTGCTTCCTTCTGTTCGCCCGGCAGTGCGGCCAACGCCCGGTGCAAGCCGTCGTGGCGCTGCTTTTCGTCGAGCGCCGTCTCCGGCGTGACCACATCCTGCGCTCCATCGGCCAGCGCGTCAAATGCGTCGCCGCCATCCGTGCCGGTGCCCATGTCGGCGGCCAGCAGCGGCTGCTGCTGACGCAGCAAATCGAGCAGGCGGTTGCGCGCGATCTGGTACAGGTAGGTGCGGAAGGAAGCGTCGGGCTGGTAGCGCGCGCGGGCATGGTGCAGATTGGCCCAGCTATCCTGGACGACCTCGTCGACCCAGTCGGCGCGTGGCGAACGCCATGCAATGAAGCGGTACAAACCGACGCGGTGACGGCGGTACAGTTCCTCGAAGGCGTGGAGGTCGCCGTCGCGGTACTGCATCATCAACAGTTCGTCGGAAATAGTGGTCAGCATGTCCGGCCATTGTAGAGCCGGATGGACGAAAAGCCAAGACGTCGCCCTCGCATCGTTGATGCGAGGACGACGTACCGACTTTCTTATTCCCAGCCGCCGCCCAGGGAACGGATCAGCGCCACGGTCGTCACGGCGCGATTGCCGCGCAACTGGACCGCGCTGCGCTCGGCCGCAGCCAGATTGCGCTGGGCGTCGAGCAGGTCGAGGTAGCTGGAACGGCCCGCCTGGTACAGCTTCTGCGCCAGGTCGGCCGAGCGGCGCGCCGAGACCACGGCGGCATCGAGCTGCTCGCCCTGCCCCGCCAGAATGCGCAGGCCTGCCAGATTGTCTTCCACTTCCGCGAACGCGACCAGCACGTTCTGGCGGTAAGCGGCCACCGACTCGGCCAGCACCGCTTCGCTGCGCGCGATATTGGCCTTGTTGCGGCCACCATCGAGGATCGGCATCGACAGCAGCGCGCCGAGCACCCAGGAACGGGCATCCCACTTGAACAGATTCGAGCTGCTGCCCGACTCGGTCCCCAGGCCGCCATTGAGCAGCAAGGCCGGGAACATGGCCGAGCGCGCGGCGCCGATCCGTTCGTTCGACGCCATCATCGTGCGCTGGGCGGCGGCGATGTCAGGACGGCGTTCGAGCAGCGCCGACGGCAGACCGGCAGGAATGGCCGGCAGCACCGCGGTTTCGGGCAGCGGGTTGGCCTCGGCCGTGAAGGCCGCTGCCGGTTTGCCCAACAGGACCGCCAGCGCATGCTCGTTTTGCGCACGCTGACGCTGCAGGCCGATCGCTTCGGCCTTGGCGCTGGCCAGTTCGGTCTTGGCGCGGGCCAAGTCGAATTCGCCGATGTCGCCATTGTCGTAGCGGCTCTGGTTGACCTTCACGCTCTGGGTGCGCAGGTCGACCGATTTTTCCAGGGTCGCCAGTTCGGCATCGGTTTCGCGCAGACGGAAGTAAGTCTGCGCCACGTCCGCCTGCAGCGACAGCAGGACCGACTTGTAGGTCGCCTCGGACGCTGCAGCGTCGGCGCGCGCGGCGCCGATGCCGGCGCCCAGGCGGCCGAACAGGTCGACTTCATAACTGGCCGTCAGGCGCGCCTGGTACAGATTGGCCGGCGCCACCGCTTCGGCGCCGCTGCGCTGCACGCCGATGCCGGCGCCCAGCTGCAGGCCGCGTTCGGATTCCGACAGGCCGGCCAGGGCGCGGGCTTGCCGCACCCGTGCCGCGGCGACGCCCAGGCTGGCGTTGGCGCGGGTCGCCTCTTCGATCATGCCGGTCAGGACAGGATCGTTAAAGGCCAGCCACCACTGGCCGCGCGCCTGCGCTTCGGCCGGCTGCGCCAGCTTCCAGGTGGTGCCGTCCGGCGCTTCCTTGAAGGCGGACGGCATGTCGATGGCCGGTTGCTTGAGCTCCGGCACCGAGGAGCAGGCTGCCAGCACCAGGGCGGCCAGCAGAGGTGCGATACGACGTGTGAGCTTGTTCATCAAATAGCTCCTTCGATTTTCATGATGGCCGGAGCAACAGCTTTGCGCTCCAGGCTTTTTGCAAAAGTACGCAGCAGGACGTAGAACACGGGCGTCAGGAACAGGCCGAAGAAGGTCACACCCAGCATGCCGCCAAATACCGCCACACCCATCGCGTGGCGCATTTCGGCGCCGGCGCCGCTCGAGAACACCAGGGGCACCACGCCCATGATGAAGGCGATCGACGTCATCAGGATCGGACGCAGACGCAGGCGGCAAGCTTCGAGCGCCGCTTCCACCACGGTGCGGCCATGGTCTTCCAGTTCGCGGGCGAATTCCACGATCAGGATCGCGTTCTTGGACGCCAGCCCCACCAGCACGAACAGCGCGATCTGGGTGAAGATGTTGTTGTCGCCACCGGTCAGCTTGACGCCGATCAGGGCGCACAGGATCGACATCGGCACGATCAGGATCACCGCCAGCGGCAGGGTCCAGCTTTCATACTGGGCGGCCAGCACCAGGAACACGAGCAGCACGCACAGCGGGAACACCAGCACCATCGTATTACCGGACAAAATCTCCTGGTAGGTCAGATCGGTCCATTCGAAGGACACGCCCTTCGGCAGCACTTCGGCGGCGATCTTTTCCAGCGCGGCCTGGGCCTGGCCGGACGACACCCCAGGGGCGGCGCCGCCGTTCACTTCGGCCGACACGTAAGCGTTATAGCGCTGCACGCGGTCCGGGCCATAGCTGTCCTTCACGCGCATCAGCGACGACAGCGGGATCATTTCGCCCTTGTCGTTGCGGACTTTGAGCTGGGCGATCTGGTCGGCCTGCGAACGGAACGGGGCATCGGCCTGCACGCGCACCTGATAGGTACGGCCGAACTGGTTGAAGTCGTTCACGTACAGCGAGCCCAGATTGATCTGCAAGGTCTGGTAGATGGTCGCCAGCGGCACGCCCAGCTGCTTGGCCTTGACCCGGTCCACGTCCGCGAACAGCTGCGGCACGTTGATCTGGAAACCGGAGAACACGCCAGCCAGGTGCGGATCCTGCCAGGCCTTCATTTGCAGTGCCTGCACCGACTTGTACAACTCGTCGTAGCCGACGTTGCCGCGGTCTTCGACCATCATCTTGAAGCCGCCGATGGTGCCAAGGCCATTGACCGGCGGTGGCGGGAACACCATGATGAACGCGTCCTGAATACCGCCCAGGCGCTTGTTGATTTCGGCCGCGATCTCGGGGCCGGACTGGCCCTTGCCGGTACGCTGGTCGAACGGCTTGAGCGAGGTGAACACGATACCGGCGTTCGGCGCATTGGTGAAGCCATTGATCGACAGACCCGGGAAAGCGATCGACGATTCCACGCCCGGCACTTGCGAGGCGATGTCGCTCATCTTGCGGATCACCGCTTCGGTGCGGTCCAGCGAGGCAGCGTCGGGCAGCTGGGCGAAACCGACCAGGTACTGCTTGTCCTGGGCCGGCACGAAGCCGCTCGGCACCGCCTTGAACATGAACACGGCGGCAATCGCCAGCAGTGCGTACACGGCCACGGCTGCGCTCTTGCGCTTCAAGACACCATTGACGCCGCCTTCATAGCGGGTCGATGCGCGGCCGAAGAAGCGGTTGAACCAGGCGAAGAAGCCGCCGAAGACCTTGTCCATGCCACGGGTGAGCGCGTCTTTCGGCGCGTCGTGCGGCTTGAGCAGGGTTGCGGCCAGGGCCGGCGACAGCGTCAGCGAGCTGAAGGCCGAGATCACGGTCGAAATCGCGATGGTCAGGGCGAACTGGCGGTAGAACTGGCCCGACAGGCCGGACACGAAGGCGATCGGCACGAACACGGCGCACAGCACCAGGGCGATGGCGATGATCGGACCACTGACCTCTTTCATGGCCTGGATGGTGGCGGCGCGCGGGGTCAGGCCCGACTCGATGTTACGCTCCACGTTTTCGACCACCACGATCGCGTCATCGACCACGATACCGATGGCCAGCACCAGGCCAAACAGCGACAGCGTATTGATCGAGAAGCCAAAGCCCAGCATCACGGCGAAGGTGCCGATGATCGAGACCGGCACCGCCAGCAGCGGGATGATCGAGGCACGCCAGGTTTGCAGGAAGATGATCACCACCAGCACCACCAGCGCCACCGCTTCGAGCAGGGTGTGGATCACGGCCTTGATCGATTCGCGCACAAACTGGGTCGGATCGTAGACCACGCTGTAGTCGACGCCTTCCGGGAAGTCCTTCTTGAGTGCCGCCATCTTGGCGCGCACGTCGGCCGACAATTGCAGGGCGTTGGCGCCAGGTGCTTCGAACACGGCGATGGCCGCGGCCGACTTGTTGTTCAGCAGCGAACGCAGGGAATAGCTGTTCGAGCCCAGTTCCAGGCGCGCCACGTCGCGCAGATGGGTGATGGCGCCGTCGGTCCCGGTGCGCACGATGATGTCGCCGAATTCCTCGATCGACGTCAGGCGGCCCTGGGTATTGACGGTCAGCTGGAATTCCGCGTTTTTGGACGGCGAGGCGCCCACCACACCGGCGGCGACCTGCACGTTCTGTTCGCGGATCGCGCCCACCACGTCGGACGCGGTCATGCCGCGCTCGGCCACTTTTTGCGGATCGAGCCAGATACGCATCGCATAGTCGCCGGCGCCGAACAGCTGCACCTCGCCCATGCCCTGGATACGGGCCAGCTGGTCTTTCACGTTCAGCACCGCGTAATTGCGCAGGTAGACGTCGTCATAGCGGCCGCTTGGCGAGACCAGGTGCACGACCATGGTCAGGTTGGGCGAGCTCTTGACGGCGGTGACGCCGATCTGGCGCACTTCCTCGGGCAGGCGCGGCAAGGCGCGCTGGATCCGGTTCTGCACCTGCGACTCGGCCTGCTCCACATTGGTGCCGACCTTGAAGGTGACGGTCAATGCGAGCGAGCCGTCCGAAGTCGATTGCGAGGACATGTACAGCATGTTCTCGGTGCCGTTGATCTGCTCTTCCAGCGGCGCGGCCACGGTTTCGGCGATCACTTTCGGGTTCGCGCCCGGATACTGGGCGCGCACCACCACCGATGGCGGCACCACGTCCGGGTATTCCGAGATCGGCAGCTTGAAGATGGCCAGCAAACCGGCCACGAAGATGATGATCGACAGGACGGCCGCGAAAATCGGCCGGTCGATGAAAAATTTAGAAAAATTCATGTGCTTACTCCTTGGCTTGCGCCTTGCCCGCTGCGACTTTTACGTCGGCCGGTTTTTTACCATCTTCCATGGCGACGATTTCCGCCGTCACCGGTGCGCCGGGCTGGACCCGCTGCAAACCGTTGACCACGATCTTCTCGCCCGCCTTGATCCCGTCGCGCACCACGCGCAAGCCATCGACCGCCGGTCCCAGTTTGACGGCGCGGTATTCGGCGCGGCTGTCGGCCGTGACCACGTAGACGAACTTACGGTCCTGGTCGGTGCCGACCGCGCGGTCGCTGATCAAGATCGCGCGTTTACCCGTGCTGTCGTTGCCGGCCAGCTGAACGCGGGCGAACAGGCCAGGCACGAGCGTGTTGTCGCTGTTGTCGAACGTGGCGCGCATGCGCACGCTGCCGGTCTTGGCGTCGAGGCGGTTGTCGACGAATTCGAGCTTGCCCTGATGCGGGAAACCGTCTTCGTTGGCCAGGCCCACCTTCACGCCCACCGGTGCGCCTTTTTGCGACACGCGGGCCACGCGCAGGTAGGTGTCTTCGTCGCCGTCAAAGGTGGCGTAGATCGGGTTGTTCGAGACCACCGAGGTCAGGATCACGGCGCCGTCGACCAGATTGCCGGTCGTCACTTCCGCTTTCGAGATGCGGCCGTCGATGGGCGAGGTCACGCGGGTGTACGAGAGATTCAAGCGCGCCGCGTCGAGCGAAGCCTGGGCCGCGCGCACATTGGCGTCCAGTTCTTTCAGGCCGGAGGCTTTTTCATCGAACTCGCGCTGGGCGATGGCCTTGTCGGCCAGCAGGCGCTCGGCGCGCGACAGTTCGAGCTTGGCCAGGTCGGCCTTGGCACGCGCCGAACCGGCCGCCGCTTCGGCGCGCGATGCTTCGGCCTGGAATGGACGGGCGTCGATCACGAACAGCAGATCGCCCTTCTTGACCACGCTGCCCGGCTTGAAGTTGACCGAGGTGATGAAGCCGCCCACGCGGGCACGGATGTCGACCCGCTCGACCGCTTCCAGGCGGCCCGAGAATTCCTGGGTTTCGTTGACGGTGCGTTCGATGACGACGGCCGCGGTGATCGGCGGCCCGGCTTGCGGTGCAGGCCCGGTCTTGCTGTTCGCATCGCCGCAACCCGACAGCGCGAACGCAGCCAGCCCCGCCAGTGCCAGTCCCGCGACGAGCGGTTTGGCGTTTAATTTAGTGGTTTTCATTTTATTCCTTTTCTTGATGAAAATTATTAATAACTACGGCGGTACAGCGGCCGACTGCAAAAGCAATGGGCAAAAGGGTCCGTACGCTGCGCGGAGGATCACTCGGCGCAGCTGCACGGGTTTAACAGGTACTGCGGGTTTGGCTAGGGCGGCAGCAGCGTGTCGTCCAGGGCTAGGAGAAACTTACCGATTTCCTGCAGGGCGGCGGCCTTGCAGGCACATTCGTTGCGGGCGGCCGCATCGTCGAGCGGCTGGGCGGGCAGGCGCTTGACGGTCGTGGTCACACCGCAGGTACTGAGCTTGGCTCCGTATTGTTCGGCCTCGTCGCGCAGGGGATCGTCCTCGGCGGAGAGGATCAGCGCGGGCGGCAGATTTTTCAGGCGGCTCGACTGCAGCGGCGACGCATACGGATGGATGCGGTCGGCGGCGTTCGGCAGGTAGCCGCGGTAGCTGGCGGCGCAGGTATCGGCGACGCAGGCGGAATTCATGTCCTTTTTAATCTCGCGCATCGAGCAGGTGGTCAGGCCCGGATCGAGCATCGGCATGATCAGGATCTGGCCGGCCAGGTCCGGTCCGCCGCGGTCGCGCGCCATCAGGGTGGCCACCGCTGCCAGATTGGCGCCGGCTTCGATGCCGGCCACGACCAGGCGCTTGCCGGTCCAGCCCAATTTGGCCTTGTTCTTTTTTGCCCACTTGAGCACCGCGTGCGCATCTTCCACGGCGGCCGGGAACGGCCGCTCGGTGGCGAGCGTGTAGCGCGATGCCAGCACCCGCTGTTCGCTCGAGCAACTGGCCAGGTGGCGCAGGAATTCGTCGGCGTCGTCCAGATCGCCCCCCACAAAGCCGCCGCTGTGGAAGAACACGATCAAGCCATCGCGCTTGGCGCCGGCGGCGCCGGCGGCGTACAGACGCGCAGCGAGCGGACCTTCCGCGCCAGCGACTTCCAGTTCGCGGATTTTCAGCTCGGACGACACCACCGGCTCGCTCATTTGCTGCCCGCCGCGTCCTGGCCGAGCATGTCGGCGAACAGGTTATGTGCGAGTGCATCAAAACCGGTGCTTTCGGCGTGCGAAGCCTGCGGGAATTCGGTGCTGTAAACACTACCGAGCGCGGTGACAGCCGCCAGCACGATCGTCATGATACCGATGAGACCATTTTGATAACGCATGCTGACACCCCTTTCCTTCCCGTTAAGTCCACATCCTTTGATGCAGTACGGTCACTTTAAACTTGTTCTACAATCTGATAAAGATGCCAACCGCGAATTGATTGTTCAGAAAAGCGAACAATGAAGGGAATATGAATAAACTCCAAGCCATGGAAGTGTTTGTGCAGGTGGTCGACGCCGGCGGCTTTACCCGCGCGGCCGAGAACATGCAGCTGCCCAAAGCGACCGTCTCGACCCTGGTGCAGAACCTGGAACAGGCGCTCACGGTCAAGCTGCTGCACCGCACCACGCGCCAGGTCAGCGTGACGGCCGACGGCGCCGCCTATTATGAGCGCTGCCTGCGGATCCTGTCGGACGTGCGCGAAGCCGAAGAATCGCTCTCGCACAGCCGCGCCTCGCCCAGCGGGCGGCTGCGGGTGGACGTGGGCACCGGCATCGCCAACGACTTCATCATTCCCGCCCTGCCCGACTTTTTCGAGCGCTACCCGGACATCCGCCTCGATCTGGGGTGCAGCGACCGCCCGATCGACTTGATCGAGGAAGGCGTCGACTGCGCCATCCGCGGCGGCGAGCTGCCCGATTCGGCCCTGATCGCGCGCCGCATCGGCATTCTGCAGTTCGTCACCGCCGCCACCCCGGCCTATCTGGCAAAGTACGGGCGGCCGCAGCATCCGAGCGACCTGGCAAACCACCGCTGCGTCAATTATTTTTCTTCGCGCACCGGCAAGACCTTCGACTGGGACTTCGTGCGCGGCGACGAATCGATCTTCGTTCCCGCGCCGGCCTGCCTGGCGGTGAACGATTCGGTCGCCTACATGACGGCCGGCCTGAAGGGCCTGGGGCTGGTGCAGATGGCCAGCTACAAGGTCATTCCGCTGGTCGAGAGCGGGCAGATGGAACTGGTGCTGACCGACTGGACCAGTGTGCCCCTCCCGGTCAACGTGGTGTACCCTCAGAACCGGCACCTGTCGGCCAAAGTGCGGGTGTTCGTGGAGTGGGTGGCGGACCTGTTCGCCAGCCAGCCGGGGCTGCAACTGCAAAGGAACTGAGATGCACAAGATCGTGTTTCTGGATCGCGAAAGCCTGGTCGCCCATGTGCGCAAGCCGGACTTCGCGCACGTCTGGCAGGAGCACGCCGCCAGCGCGCAAAGCGACGTGGTCCAGCGGCTGCAGGGCGCGACCATCGCCATCACCAACAAGGTGCCGCTGCGGGCCGACGATATCGCGCAGCTGCCGGATCTGATGATGGTGGCGATTGCCGCCACCGGCACCGACAATGTGGATCTGGCGGCCTGCCGCGCCAATGGGATCGTGGTGTCGAACATCCGCGATTATTCGCTCGTTTCGGTGCCCGAGCATGTGTTCGCACTGATCCTGGCGCTGCGGCGCAACCTGCGCGCTTATGTGGCCGATGTCGACGCCGGCAAGTGGCAAGCGGCCAAGCAGTTCTGCCTGTTCGACCATCCGATCGCCGACCTTGCCGGCAGCACGCTGGGAATCGTCGGCTACGGGGCGCTGGGCAAGCGGGTGGCGGCCATAGCGCGCGTGTTCGGGATGGAAGTGATCGCGACATCGCGTTCTGCCATTGAAGATAGCGCAGTGCGCCAGGTGCCGCTCGAGGAGCTGCTGCGCAGCGCGGACGTGGTCAGCCTGCATCTGCCGCTCACGGAACAGACCCGCAATATGATCGGCGCCGAGCAGCTGGCCAGCATGAAGCGCGGTGCGCTGTTAATCAACACGGCGCGCGGGGGATTGGTGAGCGAGGCCGATCTGGCGCAGGCGCTGCGCGATGGCGTGATCGCCGGCGCCGGCTTCGACGTGCTGACAAAGGAGCCGCCGGTGAAGGACAATCCCCTGTTGGCGCTGCGGCTGCCGAACTTCATTCTCACGCCGCACGTGGCCTGGGCCAGCGCGGGGGCGATGCAGACGCTGGCCGATATGCTGATCGATAATATCGAAGCGTTCGAGCGCGGCGCGCCCCTCAATACCCTTTGATCCGCCACCCCGTCGCCCTCGCACCGCCGCCTTCGCGAGGACGACGGGGTGGCTGTAGCAAGATGCGGCTGTCGACATCTTTTACATCGCGCACGCCGCAAAACGCCATCGTCAGATCGAGCTCGTTGCGAATGATCTCCAGGCACTTGGTCACGCCCTCTGCCCCCATCGCCCCCAGCCCATACAAGAACGGCCGCCCGATATAGACGCCCTTGGCCCCCAGCGCCAAGGCCCGCAGCACATCCTGCCCCGAACGAACCCCGCCATCCATGTGCACCTCGATCCTGCTGCCGACCGCATCGACAATCGGCGCCAGCGCCTCGATGCTCGACTGCGCGCCATCGAGCTGGCGCCCACCGTGGTTGGACACGATCAGCGCGTCAGCCCCGCTGTCGGCTGCGAGCCGCGCGTCCTCCGGATCCATGATGCCCTTGATGATCAGGGTCCCGCCCCAGCGCTTTTTGATCCATTCCACGTCGTCCCAGGACAAGGCCGGATCGAACTGCTGCTGCGTCCACGCCGACAGCGACGACATGTCCGACACGCTCTTTGCATGACCGACGATATTGCCGAAACCACGGCGCGGCGTGCCCAGCATCCCCAGGCACCAGCGCGGCTTGGTCATCAGGTTCAAGATGGTGGCCATGGTCGGCTTGGGCGGCGCCGACAGGCCGTTGCGGATGTCCTTGTGGCGCTGGCCCAGCACCTGCAAGTCGAGCGTGAGCACCAGCGCCGAGCAGTTGGCCGCGCGGGCGCGCTCGATCAGGCGCTCGATGAAGTCGCGGTCTTTCATCACATACAGCTGGAACCAGAACGGCTTTCTGGTGTGGGCGGCCACGTCCTCGATCGAGCAGATGCTCATGGTCGAGAGCGTGAACGGCACGCCAAAGCGCTCGGCCGCGCGGGCGGCCAGGATTTCGCCGTCGGCGTGCTGCATGCCCGTCAGCCCGGTGGGCGCCAGCGCCACCGGCATCGCCACCTCCTGTCCCACCATGGTCGAGCGCAGCGTGCGGTTCTCCAGATTGACGGCCACACGCTGACGGAATTTGATCTTCGCGAAATCATCACTGTTGGCACGGTACGTCGATTCCGTCCAGGATCCGGCGTCGGCATAATCGTAGAACATGCGCGGCACGCGCCGCTTGGCCAGCAGGCGCAAATCTTCAATGGTGGTGATGATGGTCATGCGTGCCCCGGTCGCGAACTCGATGTCACTATTGTAAGTGATGCAAACTGGCTCTGGACAAAAGCTGGCGAGGCCCCTACAATGCTGCTTCTTCGCGGGGGGCATGCCCTCAGCGCAGTGCAAGCGGAGTGCGTTTTACCAAGGAAGGCCGTTAAATTGGGCTTCCGGAAATGAAACAAAGCTGCTATAATGCTTGCTTTCGCGGCTGTAGCTCAGCTGGATAGAGTACTTGGCTACGAACCAAGGGGTCGTGGGTTCAATTCCTGCCAGCCGCACCAAAATTCGTAAGACGAAAGGCCTGAAGAGCAATCTTCAGGCCTTTTTTCTTTGCCGCACTGCAAGTTATAATGGATTCCTTCCAGACGAACTTGGCTCCCGCCGTGCAAGAACACTACCCCTTCCCCACCTCGATGCGCATTGGCGACTGGATGGTCGATTCAGCCACCGGCCTCATGTCGCGCGACGGAAAAATGGCGATGCTCCAGGCGCACACCCTGCGCCTGCTGGTGCGCCTGGCGCAGGAGCCGGGCACGGTGGTCAGCGTGAACGACCTGCTGCAAGCGGTATGGCCGGACAGTGATGTCACGCCAGACGCGGTGCACGAAGCGGTGGGCGACCTGCGCATCGCGCTCGGCGACGATCCGGTCAAGCCGCGCTATATCGCCACCGTGCGGCGCAAGGGCTACCGCCTGACCGCGCGCGTGTCCGATCAACATACGCCCGCCGACACCGACGAGCCGGCGCCGGCGCGGCGCAAGATCCCGGTCCGCTGGTGGCAAGCCGCCGCGGCGCTGCTGCTGGTGGCGGCCGTGGCCGCGGGCGTGCTGCTGCGGCCCGTGCCAGAAACGCCGCGCACGGTGGGCGTCATGCCTTTCATCGACCTGACCGACGCTGTCGCGCGCGATCCCTTTGGCAACACGGTGACCGAGGAGCTGATCGGCCGGCTGAGCAAGGTGCCGGGCCTGGGCGTATCGCCGCCGGCGGCCTCGCTGCGCTATCGCGGCAATCCGGTGTCGTTTGGCGAATTTTCCACTGCGCTGCAGGTTGCCTATGTGGTCGACGGCAGCATGCGCAAGTCGCGCGGCACGCTCACTTTTGCCGCACGCTTGACGCGCGCGAGCGATGGCCAAGTCGTTCTAACCCGCAACTACGCGCGGCCTTGGGACGAGCGGCTGGCCATTCTCGACGAGGTGGCCGCCGACATCGGCGCCGTGATCATGACGCCCGCAAAGAAATAGGCGCCGCGTCGCTCAAACTGCCCACGTGACACGACAGCGCGCGGGGCGGGTCCGTTCTCCAGCGCCGTCTACACGAATATGCTCGTTCGGGCCGGCTTCTCGTGCGAGACCGTCAGCAGCGCTGCGCGAGCAACAACGTGAAGACGGGGAGCGAGGGCGCCCGCCCCGCCCGGGGGCCAATACGGACTCGGCGGCCTGCGGCGTCCCCTATTTTTGCAAGCGCGCCAGCAAAGCCTGGCCCACCTGCGTGGCCGACGCCGGGTTCTGGCCGGTGATCAGCTCGCGGTCGCTCACCACGTGCGCGCTCCACGGCGCGGTATTGCTGCTGTAGGCCGCGCCCGCCATTTCCAGCCCCGTCTGCGGCAACAACTTCATCTCGCCGCCCTTGAGCGTGCTCTTGGCCTGGGCTTCTTCCTGATTGCTAATCACAGTCATCTTGTAACCGGCATAGATCCATCCGGCCTGACCGGGCTTCTTGCCCTGCTCCATGCGGCCGACGGCGGCCACCGGATCCGGCAGCGCCGCCAGCAGCGCCGCCGGACCGTGGCATACCAGGGCCGTGGTCTTGCCGCGCGCGTGGAAACTGGTCAGCAAGCGCCCCAGTTCAACGCTGCGTATCAGATCCTGCATCGGCGCATGACCGCCCGGAATGTAGACGGCGTCGTAGTGGTCGTAGCCGATCTGTTCGACCCGCGCCAGGCTGATCACGGGCGAGGCGGCCTGCGAGGTGATGCCGAGCTGCTCGGCCAGCGCCTGGTATTGCTGCATGACGGCCGCGTCGCCGCCGAAATACATGGGGTCGATCGACGACTTGTCGAGCGTCGGCGCCCGTCCTTTCGGGGTGGCGAACGTCACCTTGTGGCCGGCGTCGAGCAGCAGCTTGAGCGGCTGGGTCAGTTCGTTCAGATAGAAGCCGGTCGCAAAGACGTTGCCGTCCTTGAGATCGAGATGATCGGCGTCGGACAGGACAATGAGGACGTTGCCGGCCTGGGCGGCGCCGGCGGCGAACAAGGTGGCAGCGGCGATGGCGGTGCGAATCGGATGCATGGTATTTCCTTTCAGTGGGTCAGTGCGGCCACTATATTCCCCACAAAAAAGGAGATAAACTACCTGCGAAACCATTCATCTATTCTTTAAAGGCAAAAATGGCGCGCCGCTATGCCCACTTGGGCGATGTCGAGATCTTCCTGGCCGTGGTCGATCACGGTTCCTTGACGGCTGCGGCAGTGACCTTGGCCACCACCGCCTCGGTGGTCAGCCGCGCCATCGCCCGGCTCGAGCGGCGCCTGGGCAGCCAGCTGCTGCGCCGGACCACGCGCAGCCTGTCCGTCACCGATGCCGGGCGCGTGTATGTGGAGCAGGCCCGCACCGCCTTCGGCCTGATCGACGACGCCGAACACGCGATCGCCGGCGGCAGCGGCGAAGTGACGGGCCGTGTGCGCCTGTCGGTGCCGACCACCTATGCCCACTACCTTCTGCCGCCCCGGCTCGAGCGCTTCGCGCGCGCCTATCCGCAGGTGCAGGTTGAACTCGACATCGCCAACCGCAACGTCGACCTGATCGCCGAAGGCTTCGATCTGGCGGTGCGGCTGGGCGCCCTGCCCGACAGCGGCCTGGTCGCGCGCAAGCTCGACGACGCCCCCATGCGCCTGGTCGCCGCGCCGGCCTACCTCGCGCGCGCCGGTACGCCGCAATCGCTGGCCGACCTGGCGCAGCATGCCTGCATTTGCTTTGTGATGCCCAGTACCGGGCGCGTCGCGCCATGGCAGCTGCAGGACGGGATGGAGCAGATCGACTGGGCCGCGCCGGCGCCGCGCATCGAAGTGAGCGGCGACGTGCTGGGCGTGGTGTCGCTGGCGGCCAAGGGATTGGGGATCTGTCAGACTTACGCTTTCATCGCCGAGGAGCGGATCGCGCGCGGCGAACTGGTCGCGCTGCTGCCGCAACTGCAGGGCCGCAGCCGCGCCTTCTCGGTGATTTACGCGCCGCACCGGCGCTTGTCGGCGGCGGCACGCGCGTTGATCGACGTTTTGTGCGCGGCAGACCCTTTGCAGTTCCCATAACTGCTGCTATAATCTTGTCTTTCGCGGCTGTAGCTCAGCTGGATAGAGTACTTGGCTACGAACCAAGGGGTCGTGGGTTCAATTCCTGCCAGCCGCACCAAAATTCGTAAGACGAAAGGCCTGAAGAGCAATCTTCAGGCCTTTTTTCTTTGTGTTTTGTGTTGGCGTCGTCCTCGCGAAGGCGGGGACCCATGGCATGCATGCGTGGTGGCAGAGCAAATGTGCTATGGGTCCCCGCCTTCGCGAGGACGACGTAGCGGTATGCTTGCGGTCTAGATCCGCGCCTTCTTCACGATCGCGCGGTTGCCCAGGATTTCCTCGATCTGCTCGAAGCGCACCGGCTTGACCATGTGATGGTCGAACCCGGCCTCGAACGCGAGCTGCCTATCCTTCTCCTGCCCCCAGCCCGTCACCGCGATCAGCATGGTCATGGCGCCGGACGGCAGGCGCCGGATCCCGCGCGCCAGATCGTAACCGGACATCTGCGGCAAGCCGATATCGAGGAAGGCATAGTCGGGACAGAAGCGCGCCGCCGCTGTCAGCGCATCGGGCCCGTTGTGGGTGATCACCACGCTGTGCCCCATGGCCGAGAGCAGCGCCCCGATGCTGTTGACGAAGTCGACGTTGTCGTCAGCGAGCAGGATGCGGTAGGTCTCGGACGAGAGGAAGGCGGCCGGCGTCGGCTTGGCCGGCAGCTCGGGCGCCACCACGATCGGCAGGCGCACCACGAATTCGCTGCCGCGCCCGATGCCGGCGCTGTGCGCCTCGATCGTCCCGCCGTGCAGTTCGACCAGGCGCCGCGCCAGCGACAAGCCCACGCCCAGTCCCGCATTGGTGCGTTCGAGCGTCGAATCGACCTGCACGAACATCTCGAACACATGATCGAGCATGTCGGGCGCGATGCCGATGCCGTTGTCGGCCACGTTGACGATCAGGCTGCGCTCTTCGACCCGCGCGGCCAGGCGCACGCGCCCGCCGCGGTTGGTGTACTTGGCCGCGTTGTTGAGCAGGTTGGACAAAATCTGCGCCAGCCGGGTGGCGTCGCCATGCAGGAACACGGGACGGTCGGGCAGCTCGATGACCAGCTCGTGCCCATGCAGCTCGATGTACGAGCGCACCACTTCGAGCGCATCGTTGACCACCGCCTTGAGTTCGACGCGCCCCATCTTGATGGCGAATTTGCCGGTATTGATGCGCGAAACGTCGAGCAGGTCGTCCACCAGGCGCACCATCTGGCGCAACTGGCGTTCCATGATGTCGGTGGCGCGCTGGGTGGCCTGGGCGTCGCCGCTGCGGATGCGCAGGATATCGAGCCCGGTGCGGATCGGCGCCAGCGGGTTGCGCAATTCGTGCGCCAGCGTGGCCAGGAATTCATCCTTGCGCCTGTCGGCCACCAGCAGCGCTTCTTCGGCCCGGTGCCGCACCTGCATCTCGTGCTCGAGCGTCAGATTGGCTTCCTGCAGCGCGTGCGAGCGGCGCCCGATCTCGGCCAGCATGTCGTTAAAGGCGGCCACCAGCACCCCGATCTCGCCCTGGTTGGGCGGCACCCGCAAACTGAAGTCGCGCCGCTCCATCACTTCGCGCGCCACGCTGGCCACCGCGCCCAGCGGCTCGGTGATGCTCTTTTGCAGACGCGAGGCGACCAGCGCCGCGATCACCAGCGCCGCCAGCAGCACCGCGCCCAGGATGCCGGCGTAGTTGATCATCCGTCCCAGCAGGTCGAAGCGCGCGCGCAGGTAGACCGTGCCCAGCACTTCACCGTTGTCGACGATACGGTGAAACACCGCCAGCTCGCCCTTGTCGATGGTGTAGCCGGGCGCCTCGGGGCGCGCCGGGTAGGCCGCCTCGTTGGCGCCCTGGGTGTAGGAGGCGAAGCGCGCGCCATTGGCGCTGTAGATGGCGCCGGCCAGAATTTGCGGCCGCACCCGCAGCACCGCCAGGTTCTGCTGCGCGCTGCGGGCATCGTTGAAGGCAAGCGCCGGCGCGGTCACGCTGGCGATGATGTCCGCCTGGGTCATCAGGTCGTCGACCCAGTAGCGCTGGAAGGTGCGCAGGTCGTACAGCAGCATCGCGATCGAGGCCGACAGCAGCGCCACGAAGGTGGTGGCAAGGGCCATCAGGATCAATTTGCTGCGGACGGAACCGGTATCGTGCTGCATCAGGGGGCGCCTTTGAGAACCTGGTTGGCCACCGTCAGCAGGCGCGACGACAGCTTGACGCTGTTACGTTCGGCCGCTTCGAGCGACACGTCGAAGCGGACGCGCTCGTCGACGACTTTGAAATTGATGACGCTGCCCATCTGCAGCCCGTTTTCCGCTTCGCTCACCAGCAGCATGGGCGCCGGCTGGGCCGCCTTGAGCGCGGCCTTGACCCTGGCGCTGTCGCTGCCGCCGACGAACAGCAAATGCACGCCGCTCGGCGCTTCGCCCTCGTGAAATACCTTGACCGCGATCGGGCGCGCCTGGATCGTGCGCCCGCCCACGATGCGGTTCAGTTCGGCCGCCATGTCGTCCGCGCCCACCACGCCGATCACGACCGGGGCGGCCGCGTCGCCAAAGGCGGAGGCGGGAAATTCGGTATAGCCGAGGAATTTGTACAGGAAGGCGGCCTTCACCTTGCGCTCCAGGCTGGCCGCGGTAGCGCTCTGGCCGCCGGCCTCGGGCACCGGTGCCGCGCCCAGCAGCAGTGCGGCCGCGAGCGCGCCGGCGCCGACGGCCAGCCGGCGCCGCGCGCGCGACGGCGCGGGAGCGGCACGCCGGTTCAAGCGCACATACCCGGATGAATCACGCTGGTACGCCCGGGCGTCCATGGCGGAGGTGGCAATTTATACATGCTTGCAATCGTAGAACATTTTCCGCCATGCATAAAGGCATGCACGCCCCTTACGCGTTTGAATGTCGTTTATTTTTCAGCTCGGCCCCACTGTACAACGAACTGGGCCGCAGTGTCGCACTTCAATGCCCGTTTCCACAGAGCGAGAAGCGGTGTCTTTACAGGGTGCCGAATTCGGCCGCCGCCTTGGCCGCCCACAACGCCTCGTTGTAGCTGCGGTAGGGAGCGTCGTAGCGTTCGATGGCGCCGTCGGCGTCGACAAAGCTGTTCCACCAGCCGTCGGCGCCGGCCGTGATGGCGATGTCGCCCGGCCCGCACAGCGCGCCGATGGCCTCGCCCTGCTCCAGGACCACGATCCGGACATTGCGGTGTTTTACGATGGTCGCCATGGCGCCTCCGAAGGTCGAAGCAAGGTTATCGGCAAGTTGTCTTGCGCGGCGGCATGCGCCGTCCGGCCGGCGTGTCTGTCCGAACGCAAAGAAACGTCCAATTGGTGTACGATTCGTTCATCTTTGTGTTTCTACAATTTCTATCGATGATACAGGCAACCCATGTCCGAACCTAGCAAAAGCGCCGGGTTCGCGGCCACTTTCAACTGGCAGGCAAGCGACCTGGGCGAGCGTGCGTCATGGCCCCATTCCTTGCGCCTGTGCCTGGACATCCTGCTCGATTCGCCGTGCCCGATGCTGCTGGTCTGGGGCCCGCGCAAGATCGTCGTCTACAACGTCGCGTATGCGGCGCTGGCCGGCCTCGATCATCCGCCCGCCCCCGGCGCGCGCGTGCCGGCCGTGATGCCGGCCCCGCTGGCGGCCGACCTGGCGGCCTACGAACGCGCCATGGCCGGCCAGTCGCAGCAGCTGCCGCGCACCGCGCTGGCGCTGGTGCCGGGCCAGACGCTCGTGTGCGACCTGCACTTGACGCCGCTGCGCGAGGCCGACGGCGCCGTGGCCGGCGTCCTGTATGCGCTGGCGCCAAGCGCGCCGGCGCAGCCCGAGGCGTCCGAAGCGTCCGGCCTGCGGGTGCTGGTGGTGGAAGACAATCTCGACTCCCAATACCTGGTGTGCGAAATGCTCAAGGCCTTCGGCCACCAGGCCGAGGGCGTGGGCCATGCCGAAGGCGCGCTCGGCCTGCTCGAAGCGTCCAGCTACGACGTCCTGTTTTCCGACGTCAGCCTGCCCGGCATCTCGGGCGTGGAGCTGGCGCGCCAGGCCTTGCGCCGCGCGCCGGCCATGCACGTCATTTTCGCTTCGGGCTATGGCGAAGCCTTGCTGCGCCACGTCGACTTTCCGTTCCAGTCGCTGCAAAAGCCGTACGAAATCGAGCAGCTGCAGGCGGCGTTGGCGGCCGTGCCGGCGCAGCGGCGCCACCCGGGCGGGCCGCCAAATGTGTGAGCCCGTGCGCGCCAGTCACGCTAAAATCGTGGTGATTCCCGCGGCCCGCAGCCGCCCTGTTGACGCAATGCGTAGCGCACCATGATTTCAAGCGAGCCCATCGGCCTGACGTCGCCTTCGGCGCCCTTCCCTCTGCAGCGGGAGGCCGCATGAACGAAGAGCAGGACGACATCGAGCAGATGCGCTCGGTAGCGCTGCGCAATGCCAACAGCGTGCTGGTTGCCCGGCAGCGGGCCCAGCAAGAATTGCTGGCCGCGCGCGACGAACTGCGGCGCGCCAACACGCGCATGGAAAACATGCTCGAGAGCCTGACCGACGGCTTTTGCGCGGTCGACCTGTCGTGGCGCATCACCTACATCAACGGCCGCGCGCTGGAATTGCTGTCGGCGCTAGACAAACGGCGCGACGCGCTGATGGGCCAGCCCATCTTCGACGGCTTCCCCGAGCTGCGCGGCAGCACCCTGGAAACCGAATGCCGGCGTGCGATGGCGCTCCAGCAAACGGTCAGCTTCGAATTCTTCTATGCCCAGCTGGGCTGCTGGTTCGACCTGCGCGCCTACCCGTCGGCCGAAGGCTTGACCATGTACTTCCAGGACATCACGGGGCGCAAGGCCGACGAACAAGCCCTGCTCGACGGCAGCAACCGCCTGCAGGTGGCGCTGTCGGCCGGACGCCTGGGCGACTGGCGCTGGGACAGCGCCACCGACCGCCTGACCCTGGGCGCGCGCGCGGCCGAAATCTTCGGTCTGGCGGCCGAGGCGCCCCTGCCCTGGCGCGCCCTGCGCGACCGTCTGCACGACGGCGACAAGGAAATGGCGCGCACCGAATTTTTGCAAGCCTTCGCCCAGCACACCGACCTGAACATCGAATGCCGGGTCGAGCGCCCCGACAGCAGCCCATGCTGGATCGGCGTGGTGGGCCGGGTCGACTACGACCGCGACGGCAAGGTGCTGGGCATGACCGGCGTGGTGCAGGACATCAGCACCCGCAAGAGCGCCGAAGACACGCTGCGCGAATCGGAGGAAGTGCTGCGCGCGCTGGCCAACTCGATCCCGCAGCTGGCCTGGATGGCGCAAGCGGACGGCGCCATCGTCTGGTTCAACAAGCGCTGGTACGAATACACGGGCACCACGCCGCAGCAGGTGGTGGGCTGGGGCTGGCAATCGACGCACGACCCGGAAGTGCTGCCGCAGATGCTGCAGCGCTGGCAGGAATCGATCCGCACCGGCAATCCCTTCGAGATGGAATACCCGATCCGCGGCGCCGACGGCCAGTACCGCTGGTTCCTCACGCGCGTGAACGCGGTGCGCGACCGGCTCGGCCACGTGGTGCGCTGGTTCGGCACCAACACCGACGTCGACCAGGTCAAGCGCGTCGAGCAAGCCCTGCGCGAAGAATCGAACGTGCTCGAACTGCTCAACAGCACCGGCAGCGCGCTGGCCTCGCAGCGCGATCTCAAGTCGCTGCTGCAAACGGTCACCGACGCGGCCACCGGCATCAGCGGCGCGCGCTTCGGCGCCTTCTTCTATCACGGCAAGGACGGCGACGGCGACCTGTTCACGCTGTACACCGTGTCCGGCGCGGCCCCGCCCGAATTCGCGCAGTTCGGCCACCCGCGCGGCGAAGGCGTGGTGCGCTCGGACGACATTACCGCCGACCCGCGCTACGGCCAGGACCCGCCCTATTTCGGCACGCCGCATGGCCACCCGGCCGTGCGCAGCTATATGGCGGTGCCGGTCGTCGCCCGTTCCGGCGAAGTGCTGGGCAGCCTGTTCTTCGGCCACCCCGAGCCGGCCATTTTCAGCGCCCGCACCGAGCGCATCGTGGGCGGCATCGCGGCCCAGGCCGCGGTCGCGATCGACAACACGCGCCTGTACGAAGCGGCCCAGCGCGCCGCCGAAGAACGCAAGGTGCTGCTCGAGAGCGAGCGTTCGGCGCGCGCCGAGGCCGAGCGCACCAGCCAGATGAAGGATGAATTCCTGGCCACCCTGTCGCACGAGCTACGCACCCCGCTGTCGGCGATTTTGGGCTGGGCCCAGGTGCTGCGCCGCGGCAGCCGCGACGCGGCCGACCTGCAGCGCGGCCTGCAAACGATCGAGCGCAATGCGCGCGCCCAGGCCCAGCTGATCGAAGACTTGCTCGACATGAGCCGCATCACGTCCGGCAAGGTCCTGCTCGACATGCAAACCGTCTCGCCGGCCGTGGTCATCGACGCCGCCATCGAAACGGTGCGCCCGGCGGCCGACGCCAAGAACATCCGCCTCGAGAAGCACTACGACCCGCAAGTGGGCCTGATCGCGGGCGACCCGGCCCGCCTGCAGCAAGTGATCTGGAACCTGCTGTCGAACGCGATCAAGTTCACCCCGCGCGACGGCCTGGTGCGCATCATGCTCACGCCCTTCGACGGTCATGTCGACATCACCGTGCAAGACACGGGGGTCGGCATCAAGCCCGAATTCAAGGCCCACGTGTTCGAGCGCTTCCGCCAGGGCGACGCCTCGACCACCCGCAAGCATGGCGGGCTGGGGCTGGGCCTGTCGATCGTCAAGCACTTGATCGAGCAGCACGGGGGCACGGTGCGGGTCGACAGCGAAGGCGAAGAATGCGGCGCCAGCTTCACCATCACGCTGCCGGCCGCGAACCGCCAGACACCGTCCTCGCGCCCCGACCGTCCGTCCTACAGCCTGCCGTCGCCGCACACGCCCGACATCAAGTTGCGCGACCTGTCGGAGGTGAACGTGCTGGTGGTCGACGACGAAGCCGATGCGCGCGACCTCATCAACCGGATCTTGTCGGATTGCCATGCCAACGTGCGCACCGTGTCGAGTGCCGAACACGCGCTGGCCGCGATCCGCGAACAGATTCCCGACGTGCTCGTGAGCGACCTGGGCATGCCGGACGTGGACGGCTTCGAACTGCTGGCGCGGGTGCAGGCGCTGGGTCCGGCACAGGGCGGCAACATTCCCGCTGTCGCCCTGACCGCCTTTGCCCGCTCGGAAGACCGGCTCAAGGCGCTCGAAGCGGGCTTTCGCGCCCATATTCCCAAACCGGTCGAGCCAAGCGAACTGATCGCCACGGTGGCCTCGATGGCGCCGGCGCGGTGAAATCGTCCGATTGTTGTCATTCCTACCCCCGCACGGGAGGCTGTCCTACAAGAAATGTTTGATTGACTGTTACACTGCTTCACTTAAGAATGACCTTGGCACCTTTATTGATCGAGAAGACCGCATGCCCAGCCGTGAAGACATCCTGAACGCAAAGATTTTGGTCGTAGACGATTCCCCCGACAATATCGAACTGATGGAAGAGATATTGCGCGAGGAAGGGTATGCCTGCGTCAGCTCCACCATGCTGCCCGAGCAAGTGTGCCCGCTGCACCGCCAGCACAATTACGACCTGATCCTGCTTGACCTGCAAATGCCTGGCCTGAACGGCTTCCAGGTCATGAAGGGACTCAAGGAAATCGAGCACGGCGGCTATCTGCCGGTGCTCGCGCTCACCGCCCAGCCCAGCTTCAAGATCGCCGCGCTCGAAGCGGGCGCGCGCGACTTCATCAGCAAGCCGTTCGACCTGCTCGAAGTCCACAAACGCATCCACAACATGCTCGAGGTGCGCCTGCTGTACAAGGAGCTGGCCCAGTACAGCCGCGCCCAGCAGGAATTGGCGCTGCACGATCCGCTCACGGGGCTGCCGAACCGGCGCCTGCTGGAAGACCGCATCGAAACGACCCTGCAGCATGCCAGCCGCAATCATCACAAGGCGGCCATCATGTATCTCGATCTCGATGGCTTCAAGGCGATCAACGATACCTACGGTCACGCGTATGGCGACGAAGTGCTCAAGATCGTCTCGCAGCGCCTGGTGGCCAGTTCGCGCAAGGAAGATACCGTCGCCCGCCTGGGCGGCGATGAATTCATGGTGGTGCTGGGAGAAGTGAACAGCCTGGCGGACGCCCAGGGGCCGGCGGCCAAGCTGGTCGAAGCGGTATCGGAACCGTTTTTCATCAATGACTTGACGCTGCGCCTGTCGACCAGCATCGGCATCAGCATTTACCCGGACGACGCCGAGACCGTCGACGCCCTGATCAGCATTGCCGATTACGCGCTGTATGAAGCCAAGCGCGGCGGCAAGAACCGCTTCTGCGCGACCTCGGCCTCCCCGGCCGCGGTGCTGCCTGTCCAAAAAAAAGTTAACCTCTCGCCACGCCGCTGATTAAGCGCCGCGCATTTCCGCACAAACAAAAACGTCGTCCTCGCGAAGGCGGGGACCCATGGCACGCGTGCTCCGCCTGTGAGCATATGCGCCATCGGTCCCCGCCTGCGCGAGGACGACGTCGTGGCAGATCAGGCAGCCTGACGTTTCGCCTTGGCCGTATCGACTTCCATGCTCTTGGCATGCTGGTGATCGGTGCTGGCATCGACCATATCGGGCGGCACCTCAATGCGCGTGATCCCCGCATCGACCGAAATCGGATCGCTGGCCGGGAAGGTCATTTCCACCGCATCATCGAGCAGTGTTTCCTTGGCCACCTGCTCCGGCGTATCGCACTCTTCCGAGGCCAGAATGCGGATCGCGCTGGCCCATTTGACGAACTTGAGATCGGCCAGATCGCCGATGGTGGTGATGCCGAACGCCTTGTGCAGGGCATCGGCATCCTTCTTGCTCACGCCGCGCAGGGCGGCCAGCGGTGCATTGCAGATGTCGCGGAAGCATTTGCCCGCGTAGTCGGCGTCGACGATGGTATTGATATTCATAAAAAATCCTTTCGTTAGCTGCCGGTTCGGCAAAGAGTCGTTCGCATCCACTATCCCATGCCCAGCCCGGAACGACTGTGCGCCAGCGAACCGAGCACCCTTATTGCAGGTGCGCACGATTGCTTTTTGACACTCCCATAGCCCGTTGCTATGATGAGCAAAAGTTACATATATTGCGCGCCACGTTGAACGTTTTCGCAGAGAAAAGAATCGCCTGTCTGCTATCCTGTCTGCTGGGCTGGCCGGTTCAATCACCCCTTACACGCAGCACAGGAATGACGTGCCAAAAATAGAAAAGCCGAAAATCCTCGTCGTCAATGACGATGCCGCAAGCCTGCTGGCACTGACCAGCTTGCTTGATCAATGGGCAGAGGAATCGGGCTATCAAGTCATCGCCGCGCGTTCGGGCCAGGAAGCGCTGCGCCAGGTGCTGCTGCACGACTTCGCCGTGATTCTGCTCGACGTCAACATGCCCGGCATGGACGGTTTCGAGACGGCCGAAGCGATCCACCAGCGCGCGCGCTCGGCCGATATCCCCATCATTTTCGTGACGGCGTTTCTGGCCGACGAGATCGACCGCCTCAAGGCCTACCAGCGCGGCGCGGCCGACTTCCTGTTCACCCCCGTCATCCCGCAAATCCTGCATGCCAAGGTCCAGGTGTTTGTCGCGCTGGCCACCAAGAATGAAGAACTCAAGCGCCAGGCGCACAAGCTGAGCCAGCGCACCACCGAACTGACCGCCACCAACAAGCGCCTCACGCGCGAGATGCAGGAGCGCCAGGCCGCCGAGCGCAAGAGCCACGCCAAGGATGAATTCCTGGCCATGCTCGGCCACGAGCTGCGCAATCCCCTGTCGGCCATCAGCAGCGCGGCCGCCCTGATCGGCCTGCCCGGCGCCGGCGCCGACACGGTCGGACGGGCCAAGCAAATCATCCAGCGCCAGAGCCAGCATCTGTCGCGCATTGTGGACGACCTGCTCGACCTGTCGCGCGCCATGTCCGGCAAAATTCTGCTGGCGCGCCAGCCGGTCGACGTGGGGGCCCTGGTCTCGGCCTGCCTCGACACCTTCAAGGCCACTGGCCGCACCGGCAACTTCCAGCTCAACATGAACATGGCCCAGGGCTGGGTCGACGGCGACCCTACCCGCCTCGAACAGATCGCCACCAACCTGATCGACAACGCCCTCAAATACACGCCGCACGGCGGCGCGATCGACATCAGCGTCACCGAAGAAGACGAGGACGTGGTGCTCACCGTGCGCGACACCGGGGTCGGCATCTCGGCCGAATTGCTGCCGCACGTGTTCGACGTGTTCGTGCAGGCCAGCACCACGCTCGACCGTGCGCAAGGGGGCCTGGGCATCGGGCTGGCCCTGGTGCGGCGCCTGGTGGAACTGCATGGCGGCAGCGTCAACGCCTATAGCGAAGGTGCCGCCAGCGGCAGCACCTTCGAAATCCGCCTGCCGCGGGCGGCGCCGGTGGCGGCGGCCGAAGCGCTGCCGAGCTTGCCGTCCGAGTGCGGCAAGCCGCGCCTGCTGCTGATCGAAGATAACGACGACGGCCGCGAAATGATGGCCACCATGCTCGACGCCAGAT
>Ga0209023_10000359_pt1 | contig 72792 bp, 67 predicted proteins | sample LakOneMetagenome_FD_187468 | JGI IMG/M metagenome (GOLD analysis project Ga0209023, IMG submission 187468) | Freshwater and sediment microbial communities from Lake Erie, Canada (SPAdes) (version 2) | ecosystem: Environmental > Aquatic > Freshwater > Lentic | place: Lake Erie, Canada...
TGATCTGGTGCTCGTGATCGGCCTGACTACGGAAGCACTGCAGGTCGCTCGGGCCATGGTGCTCGCGTCGAAGCGGGCCGATCTGCGGGTGGGTGGCTCGATCATCGCGGGAGACCTTGACCGAATAGACGACCGTCGAGACGCTCTCGGTGCGCGGGCACATGGAGTAAAACGGGAGCAGACAACGATCGTCGCGTTCGGACTTGCCCGGCGCGGCGTGGATGCATCCGCGGACCTGGCCCTGCGTACCGCGAGCATTGCAAGCATCGGAGCGGACCAGGTGTGGGTGGTCGTCGACTCCGGGCGTAAAGCAGCGGACACGGCCGCTTGGGTGAATGCCGTCGCGGAATCCGTGCAGATCGACGCGGTGGCCGCTCTCGGGGCCGAGCTGACGTCCACGCCGGAGACCGTCGCCGACTTGCTTCTACCCGTTCGCTGGATCGAACCTGCCACGGGCACGGCCTCCTCCGGACGACGCGCGGCCACCCCCGAACGCGGTGCGGCCGACAGGTCGCGATAGGCTGATCAAATGCTGGTTCTGACACGCAAACCCGGGGAGAAGATCCTCATCGGCGATGACATCGTCATCACCATTCTCGACGCGCGTGGCGACAGCGTGCGAATCGGGATCGATGCCCCTCGGGGTGTTAAAATCCAGCGTGACGAGGTTGTTCGTGCGGTGAGTGAGGCCAACCTCGCTGCCGCTCAGGCGGATGCGACCGCCGAAGAGAAGATCAAGCGCAACCTTGGCTTACTCGGACTGCACCCGGTTGCGGCAGCACCGCGCGAGACGCCAGCCGAGATGCCATCCCCGACACTCCCCCCGACGCCCGCACCCGTTCCGCGTGCTGCACCCGCAGGAGCCGCAAAGCCGCATCCGCGCCCGTAAATCCTGCGGAAGCAGCGACGGGGTTCAGTGGCCGCGCAGCTCTTCGATATCGCGACGTTCGCGCTTCGTGGGCCGGCCGGCACCGCGGTCGCGCATCGGGACCAGGGCCAGCTCTTCTCGAGGGGGCGGCGGGGGAGTGTTGTCCACAAAGCACTCAGCGGCCACGATCGCTCCGACCCGCTTCACGATCAGCCGTTTCACGACCAGGATCCGGTCAAAGCCGTCGGAGCGAACCCGCACCTCGTCGCCGATGTGCAGGGATTGGGCGGCCTTGGCCTTGTCGCCGTTCACTCGCACATGACCCGCCCGGCAGGCCGCGGTGGCCATGGAACGTGTTTTGAACAGCCGCACGCCCCAGGCCCAGCTGTCGGTGCGTGCGCTCAGCAGGGGTTCCATGAGTCCACTCTATGCCGCTGTGCGCAACCAGATGATGAGCAGCAGGGTGCTGATGAAACCCGTGAAGAAGTTCAGCCACAGGAACCACTTCCAGCCGCGGTTGGCCTTCTCGGACTCCTCGTCCGAAATCGACCAGTACGGCAGTGTTGCGGCGATGTAAGGCACGGCGAGCACGGCCGCCAGGGGTCCCGGCCAATCCGTGAGCAGCATCAGCAGCCCGGCCAGCGCCCAGAACGTGACGGCGAGGCGCACGGTGCGAGCCGCTCCGAGTACCGTGGCGATTGAAGCGATTCCGGCGGCTCGGTCCGGGGCCACATCCTGAACGGCGCCGAAGGCATGACTGGCCATGCCCCAGAGAAAAAACGCCAGGAGCAGCGCGACCAGGCTCGCGTTGAAGGCCGCACCGGCGACAACGAGGCCATAGATCGCGGGGCTGACGAAGTGCGTGCTGGACGTGATGGAGTCCAACACCGGGCGTTCCTTGAAGCGCAGCCCGGGAACGGAATAGGCGCAGACGAAGAAGAGGCTGAGGGCGAGCACGAGAAGGGACAGCGGATGCCCGAAGCCCACGAGAACCACCATGACCGCTGCGGTCGGAACGGCGAGGCCGACGCCGGCGCCGATCACGATGCGATGCAGAGACGGGTCCAGCAGCGCCCCTTCCACACCGCCCTTGCGTGGGTTTCTCAGGTCCGACTCGTAGTCGAAGACGTCGTTGATCCCATACATCAGCAGGTTGTAGGGGATGAGGAAGAAGAACGTGCCCACTACGAGCACAGCATCTACCCGCCCGGTCGTGACAAAGTAGGCCGCCGCAAAGGGGAACGCTGTGTTCACCCAGCTCAGTGGACGAGACGACAGCACCACCTCGGTCACGCTCACGCGCAGCGACAATTTGCTTTCAGGCATCTGTTCCGTTCCTGGCACCCAGGAGAACCCAGAGCGACGGCAACAGGATCGCAGCCGCGAGAGGATACGCGAAATCCTCGATCGGGGCCCGTCCGATCTGCAGGCCCGTCACGTGCGTGGGATCGTAGGCGAACAGTCCGGCCGAAATCATCACGTTGTCAAAGATAGCCGTCATCACCAGGATCAAAGCCAGTGCCACCGCGGTGGAAACCATGAGTCGTTTCGTCATTCGACCGCGACGAACAGCGACGACGGCCACGACGAGGGCGACGGCGACGAAAAGCGCGTTCAGCAACACATACGTCAAGCCGTGGTCCTCTGGCCGAGCAGACGATGGGTGCCGAGCACAAGATTCATGGTGAGGTACACGAGGAATGTCAAAAAGAACAGTTCTTCCACCGGAAGCTCCGGGGCAAGCTGCAGGCCGGTCATCAGACCGGTCTCGCCTCGATAGAAAATACCCAGCCCGATTCCGGCCAGGTCCCAGCACAGCAGGAAGGCCACGCCCACGCCGGTGACGATGCCGGCCCGGCGCGGGTCGTTCCAGAAGAACAGAGCAAACTTCCGGTCGAGCAAAACCATCCCGCCCAGCGAGACCAGGAGAGCGAGCAGATACAGGGCACTCATCGACGCTCGGGTTCGTGCTCCCGGGCAGGTTCGGGCAGCGGACCCGTGCTGATGTCGCCGCGGATGCGCTTGAGCATGATCTCAGCACTGATCAGGCACATCGGCAGACCGATCCCGGGGATGGATGTACCTCCGGTGTAGTACAGGCCGTCGACCTTCTTGGACGCGTTCGATCCGCGGAGGAAGGCACTCTGCCGGAGTGTGTGCGCCGGGCCGAGCGCCCCGCCGCGCCAGGAATTGAGGTCCGTCGCAAAGTCTTCCGGCCCCACCGTTCGCCTGATCACGATGCGATCGGCCAGGTCAGGGACTCCGGCCCATTCCGCGAGTTGAGCGATGGCAGCATCCGCGATCGCTTCCACGGTCGGCGACCCATCGCCGTTGATTCCGCCGTGTCCCAGCCCGGTATCGGCGGGCACGGGCACCAGCATGAACAGGTTGCTGTGGCCGGCGGGGGCCACGGACGCATCCGTGGCATTGGGCATGCACACGTAGAACGACGCCGGGTTGGGGACGGACGTCTTCTTTCCGAAGATTCGCCCGAAGTTGTCGCCCCAGTCCTTAGTGAAGAACAGGGTGTGGTGCTGGAGGGGCGGGAGATCGCCGGCGATTCCGAGCATCACCAGAACGGCGCCGGGACCGGAGACGCGGCCCTTCCACCATTTCTCGGGATAGGTCTGCTCATCGCGTGCGAGCAGTTCGGTTTCCGTGTGGTGGAGGTCCGCGCCGGACACAACCAGGTCGGCGTCGATCCGAACGATCGATCCGTCGGCGGCAGTGTACGTCACTCCCGCAACGGCGCGCGGCTTGCCCGATGCTGGATTCGCCACGGTTCGAATCGCGGTGACGCGCGCACCGGTGACCACCGTGACACCCTCTCGTCGAGCCAGGTCGGCGATGCTGGTGATGAGCGTGGTGAAGCCGCCCTGCGGATACAGCACGCCGTCCGCGAGGTCCAGATGACTCATAAGGTGATACATGGAGGGGGTTTGGTCGGGCGAGGAGCCCAGGAAAACCGCCGGATATCCGAGGATCTGCCGGAGTCGCGGGTCGCGGAAGTACCCGGCCACGAACTTGTCGAGGGGCTGCAACAGCAGTCGAGCCAGCCGGCCAAGCCGCTTCAGCACGTCCGGAACCAGCAACGGGCGGAACGATGCGAAGCTGGTGTACAGAAAACGCTTGACGGCCATGTCGTAGGTTTCCTTGGCGGATTCCAGGTAGCGAGCGAGGGCTACACCGGCCCCCGGCTCCAGCTCCTCGAACAGGGCGATGTTACGTGAGCGCTCCAAGGCGATGTCAACGGGCACGGGATTGTCCTCGAAGAACACGCGGTAACCCGGGTCGAGCTTCACCAGGTCAAGCTGTTCCGCTGCAGACGTTCCGAAGAGGCGATAGAAGTGCTCGAAAACCTCCGGCATGAGGTACCAGGACGGTCCCGTCTCGAAGCGGAAGCCCTCGGCATTCCAGACGCCGGCTCGTCCACCGAGTTCGTCTCGAGCCTCCAGCAGAGTGACCGAATGGCCGTCCTTCGCCAACAAGGCGGCGCTGGCCAATCCGGCTATTCCACCGCCGATCACGACGATCCGGCTCTTCGTAACCGGTGAGGTGTTGGGAACGCGCTTCCCCGTCATCGTCGCCACCCGGCCGATGTCACGGCCGCGCTCACGGCAATCACGAGCTTCTCGCCGTCCGGAACGCGAACTCGAGCCCGGAGCAACGTACCGGCCGGCGTGGACCGCAAACGCGATGAGAGCTGCGAGAACAGACCATGGGCGGCTGTCACGGCTCGACGGCTGTTGCTGGGCAGTTTGGCAAGTACCGCTTCGGCGGCGTTCAGATCGACGTCAATGTCGTCGATCAGACGATTCTTTTCAGTGTCAGTCATGTTCAGCGGGTCGATTCCGGGGAAGTAATTGCGTCCGAGTATTTCCCGGTCGCAGGCCAGGTCGCGCAGAAAATTAATCTTTTGAAAGGCGGCGCCCAGGCTGCAGGCACCCCGCTCAAGTTCGAGCAGCTCAGCGGGCGTTCGCGGAGAGGTCACCAGGAAGCAGCGCAGGCACATCAGTCCGATGACCTCCGCGGATCCGTAGATGTACTCGGCAACACCCGCTGCGGTGAACGGTGTGGCATCGAGGTCGCGGCGCATCGAGGCGAAAAAGGGAGCCGTGAGTGAGGAATCGATGCCGGCCTCGCGCGCCGTGATGGCGAAGGCATGCACCACGAGGTTGGTGCTGTATCCGCCCAAGATGGCGCGTTCGGTCTCCCGCTCGAGGTCATCGAGCAGTTCCCTTTGGCCGTCGAGGCCGATGCCGGCGCCGGCGGCTGCACCGTCCACGATCTCATCGGCGATACGAACCAGGGCGTAAATCGTGCGCACCTGGGAGCGCACGTCACTGCTGAGCAGGCGGGCCGCGAGGCCGAAGCTCGTCGAGTATTGCCCGATCACCGTGGCGGAACTGGCCAGTGCGGCGGCGTTGTACTTTTCGATCTCGCTCGGAGCCGGGCGATCTGTGCGACTCATCGTGACCTCTCTACGGCAGAACGGGCGAGCGCAATCAGGCGGTGGCGCAGCTCGGCGGGAAAAACGGATGCGTCGAGCGCCATGATCGCGCGCTCGACGAAGTCGTGAGCAAGGACCTCCACGGCATGCCGGGCTCCACAGGAATCCAGGTGCGCGCGCGCCAGCTCCGCTTCCTCGTCGGTCAGGTCGATTTTGCCCATCAGGGGGGAGATGAGGTCCCAGCCGGGTGTGGAACGGGCGTAGGCGATCAACGCCGTCTGTTTCCCCTCCCTGAGGTCACCCGAGACGCTCTTGCCGGTCTTCGCCGGGTCGCCGAAGACGCCGAGCAGGTCGTCGGTGAGTTGGAAAGCGACACCGACGAGGCGCCCGAAGCGTCCGAGCGCTTCGATCGCCTCCGCAGGCGCGCCCGCCAGAACGGCACCGGCCTGCAAGGGGGCCTCGAACGAGTAGACCGCAGTCTTCCGCTCCAGGGTGGACACCAGTTCAGTCACGTCCAGGTGATGGTCCGTCAGAGCGTTTGTCACGTCCGCGAGCTCTCCAGCGGCCGAGACGAACACGGCTCGGTCGAGCAGGTCCAAGAGTCGAAAGCGAATGTCGTCGTCGACGGGCAGGCGAGCCAGGGTGCGGTGGGCCTCGCTCAATGCGAGATCCCCGCCAAGGATCCCGGCAGCGGTGGCCCAGACCCCGGATTGGTCTGGGTTCGCGCCGTGAGCACGGGCGCGGTCGGTGAAACGGCCGGCGATATTGGCCACCCCTCGTCGGGAGAGGTCGCGGTCGATCACGTCATCATGGATGAGAAAAGCGGTGTGCAGGAGTTCGAAGCTCACCGCGACCTGGGCAACCAGGGCGTTGTCGTCGCCGCCGAGTCCGAGATATGCCGTTGTCACCAGGGCAGGTCGTACGAGCTTTCCGCCCGTCGCCGCCTCTTCGAGGGCGTCCCAGAGCGCCACATAGTGGGCGCCGTAATCACTGGACCGAAGCCGGGACTCGGCGAAGAATCGTGACAGTGCGGACTCGACGCCCGTCGGTGTCGTGTCAAGCACGGAATCTCTCCCGTACGGCAATTGGACGTGCAGGCCCGGGGCTGCACGCCCCGGGAGCGTCGGTTGCGGCGCGGGAGTACACCAGTACCTCACCGCGACGGTTGGAGACACAACAGGAGAAGGCGGGGTGAGGTGACGTTTTCGCGACGTGGACGGTGCTTTTCGGCGCTGTACGTGCCGTGCCGCCGCTGTCAGCTATCGAGATGACGAGTTCCTCCGTCCGATCAAGAGTTCTCATACGCGGATTCTCGCCTTCTCACCTTTTACACACTGTAATTGCTAACCCAGTTAGCTTGTTGAGGCTAGCATGATCAAATGAGGGAAAAAGAGGACCCGTCCGAAGAGCGAGGGCCCTATTGGTTCATCAAGGCTGATGAAGACTCACCATCGTCAATATCAGTATTACAGTCTCTTCGGCGGTTCCGCACGGCGGATTCGACAATGCGCCGTCGAATGCAATTCTCCATGCGCATGAACCAGACCGATGTGCAGGCGCTCCGGCACCTCATCGCGTCGGAACGTCGTGGAGAGCAGGTCAGTCCCAAGGACCTCGCGTCGGTTTTGGAGATTTCCTCGGCGGCAACGGCGAAGCTGCTGGCCCGGCTCGTGACATCTGGACATATTCGGCGGGAATCACATCCCAGCGACCGACGTGCGCAGGTGATCTTCGCCACTCCCGTCGCCCACGAAGACGTTCGGGGCACACTCGGCCAGACCCACGCTCGCATGATGGCCGCCGCCGATCTGCTCGACGAGTCGCAACGCCGAGCAGTCGTGACGTTTCTCGATGCCATGAGCGAAGCGGTGAGTGCCGATGACGGCCCAGGCGAGCGCGATGGATCGGTCGGGGGCGTCGTCCACGATGCTGCGGCGCACCCGGCGAGCTGACCCGAGTCGGGTAGGAGCATAAGCTTGTTCGGTGATTACTGACGCCGCCACCCAGGTGCATTCCCTGCTGGCTTCCTATCCTGATTTTCCGCAGCCCGGCATTCTGTTTCAGGACCTGAATCCTGTCTTTGCGGATGCTGCTGCCTTCCGCAGCATCATCGATGAGCTCGCAGACAGCCACGTCGGGCAATTCGATGCCGTCGCCGGCATTGAAGCGCGTGGCTTCCTGCTGGCTGCGGCCGTGGGCTACGCCGCGAACGTGGCCGTTCTCGCGGTACGGAAGGGGGGCAAACTGCCCGGCTCCGTTTTGGCCGAGGAATACGACCTTGAATACGGGTCTGCTCGGTTGGAACTTGAGATTGGCCAGCTGGCGCCGGGTTCGCGAGTGCTCGTGCTCGACGACGTGCTCGCCACCGGTGGCACAATCGCTGCCACGTCTCGGCTGATCGAGCGCGCCGGCTACGTTCTGGCCGGAGTGGGCGTCGTCTTGGAACTGACCGATCTGAACGGCCGGGGCAGACTGGGCGGTGCGGCCGTTCATGCCATCGTTTCCGTGTGAAGCGATTGGGCTCGCTGTCTGCTGAACACCTGTGTGACGATGCTGTCGGGTTGAGACTCCATGGCTCGGGGGTCATGCTGTGAACATGGGTAACGCAAGTGGCGATGCATGGGTGTACGGACCGGACGGAGCGCGGTTCTGGGGCAGGTTCGGTGCCGCCGGACTTCTCGTGCACGACCCCGATCGAGGAATACTCCTGCAGCATCGTGCTTTGTGGAGTCATTTCGGCGATACGTGGGGGCTCCCCGGAGGGGCCCGGCATGATGGAGAATCGGCCGTGGATGCGGCCCTCCGAGAAGCAATGGAAGAGGCGGGCGTGCGGGCGGACCTGCTGCAGGTGCGCTTCACCTCCGTTGTCGACCTCGGTTTCTGGTCCTACACAACTGTTGTTGCCGAGGCCGTGGAGAGTTTCGAGCCGGTGATCAGTGACGCCGAGAGCATTGCCCTGCGCTGGGTGGATCCGGCGCAGATCATCGATCTGCCGCTGCATCCGGGTTTCGCCAAGAGTTGGCCAGAGCTTCACTCGCGGCTGACAGGGGCTGCGCGCGGCTGATCTAGCCCGCGCGCCTCCGGGTCGAACCACAGGACGGTCCAGATTTCTTGCTGATCCGAAGCGAATTCGACCGAAAACTCGGTACACTGACACGGTGACGGGAGTAGAGCGAAGCGAAGTCGGCACACAGATTCTGAACGTGCCCAATGGCTTGAGTGCCGTACGTTTACTCCTCGTGCCGGTCTTTCTGGTGTTGCTCGCGCAGGGACACGATGCCTGGGCGCTCGTGGTCCTGGCTTTTGCGAGTCTGACGGACTTTCTTGACGGCCTAATCGCCCGTCGCTTTCATCTGATCACTCGACTAGGGCAGCTACTCGATCCGGCTGCGGACCGCCTCTACATCTTTGCCGCCCTGATCGGACTCGCCTGGCGAGATCTCGTGCCGTGGTGGATGGTGCTGGCCGTCGTTGGACGTGACGTGTTCCTGCTGGGACTCGGCGTCATCCTGGCCAACTTCGGGTTCGGACCCTTACCCGTTCATGCGCTCGGAAAAATTGCGACTTTCTGTCTTTTTTACGCTGTTCCGATGATCATGCTGGGACAGGCTTTTCCTCAGCTTGAGTGGTGGTCCCAGCCGGTCGGGTGGGCCTTCGGGCTGTGGGGTGTCTTCGTCTATTGGTGGGCTGGCATAATCTATGCAATCGAGACCAAACGAGTGATTCAGATTCCACGGGTCATTGTGCCGGTGCAATCAGATACGCTGGAAACATAGGAGGTGCAACGTGGCCGATTTTGAGAATTCGAACAAGGAGCAGAACGAGCCCGTGCGCAAAGAGACACCAGATTCGGTCAGTACCGACACAACGATGACGTTCAGTCAGGAATTCGCGGCCCAGATGGCTTCGATAGATGCGAACGTCACGGCTGAAGAGCAGGACTCCATCGCGGCGCTGCCGTCCGGGTCGGCATTGCTCGTCGTTCGCCGCGGTCCGAATGCTGGCGCGCGTTTTCTGCTTGATGCCGATCTCACCACCGTGGGCCGCCATCCGAACGCCGACATCTTTCTTGATGATGTGACGGTTTCACGCCGCCACGCGCAGTTCCTTCGACATGGCCGCACGTTTGAGGTGAAGGACCTCGGTTCCCTCAACGGTACGTACTTCGACGGTGAGCGCATCGAGACGGCCATGCTGAGCGATGGTGCCGAGGTTCAGGTCGGTAAGTTCCGTCTGACCTTCTACGCTTCGCGTCTCGACCTCGCGCACACGGCGAGCGAATAGTGTCGGCGTCCTCCGCCCAGGCGAAAGCCGTGGGCGCAGCGCCACTCCTGAGCATCGGCCAAGTCCTCGCACGGTTGACCCCCGATTTCCCTGAACTCACTCCGTCCAAACTGCGGTTCCTGGAGGAACAGGGTCTCGTCTCACCCGCTCGGACCGGGTCTGGTTACCGAAAGTTCTGCTCCGGAGATCTCGAGCGGTTGCGGTTGATCCTGTCGATGCAGCGTGACCATTACCTGCCGTTGAAAGTGATCCGCTCCTACCTTGACGACCTCGATGCGGGGTTGTCACCGACGCTGCCTGGCGGCGCAACACCCGGGCTGTCCATGCTCTCAACGGTGCGGCGGCTGAGTCGTGAAGAGCTGCTGCGCGAGGCGGGAGCCTCCGCCACCCTCTTGCACGATGCCGTCTCTGCGTCGATCATCCTTCCCGCTGACTACTACGGCGAGAATGTGCTCCACGTGCTTCGGGCGCTGGTTGACCTGCAGCGCAGTGGAATCGAGCCACGACACCTGCGTGGATTCCGCGGCGCAGCGGAACGCGAACTCGGCCTGATAGAAAGCGCGCTTGTGCCCCTTGCCCGGCGCAAAGATGCGTCCAGCCGAGCCAAAGCAGCCGAGATGGCGGTGGAGATCGCCGGGCAACTGGAGGTCATTCGCAGCAGTCTTATCCGATCTGCCCTGGGACGGTTAGGCTAAAGCTTGTGCAGCGATCATGATCTGTTCACCTGGGTAGAGAGATTGTTGTGCGGCCTGATGCTTCGATAAAATCTCGACACGGCAATCTGATGGCACGAATGTCAGCCATGAGGGCACCAGGCTTCGGTAGCGTTGACCGTGCGGGCGATGCTACCGCACATAATTTCTGAGAGGCAGTCGAATGAGTGAAATCAACACTGATGACGACGCCTCACGGTACTCTCAAGGGTTGCTTTTCACGGACGGCCTCCCGAAACTCGACGAGAATTCCGGCTACCGCGGTGCTGTTGCAGCTCGGGCCGCCGGTATCAGTTATCGCCAGCTCGATTACTGGGCCAGAACAGGTTTGGTTGAACCGACCGTTCGCGGTGCTGCCGGTTCAGGAAGTCAACGGCTTTACGGCTTTCGAGACATTTTGGTGTTAAAGCTCGTTAAGCGTTTGTTGGATACGGGAATCTCTTTGCAGCAGATCAGAACGGCTGTGAACCAGCTGCGGGAATCGGGAGTAAGCGACCTGGCCCAAACGACGCTGATGAGCGATGGCGCCAGTGTCTACCTGTGCACGTCCAACGACGAGGTCATCGACCTCGTGAGTCGTGGCCAAGGGGTCTTTGGTATCGCCGTCGGCAAAGTTTTGCGTGAGGTCGAAACCAGTTTGGTTGAGCTCAACTTGCAGAGCGTAGACCCGTCGGACGAGCTCGCCGCTCGACGTTCCAACCGCAAGATCTCCTGAACTGAGTCAGTCATCCATTCCGCTGTGGCGGTGGGTTGAGTCGACCGGAAGCGTGTCCGAGGCATCGCGTTCGACGGCATGACGGTGCACTGGTCACGGCGTCGTCGAAAAACAGCTGTGGCCCGGATTATTTACCGGGCGCTCGGAGCTTCGGCGTATTCGCCGATCCGTGCCGTCCGCAGCACGCGTTCCAGAAGCTGATCAAAGTATCGAGCCATCTCCTGGGCACTGTCCCCGGGCCAGATGTGCAGCGGCTTGGCAGCCCCTTGGGCTTGCTGAAGCGATGTGCGCTCGGGCAGTTGCGGGCTGAGCACCAGCGGACCGAACATATCGCGCAGTTCCTTGATTCGGAACTGGTGTTCCAGGGACGCGATGCGGGCCCGGTTCACGATGATTCCGAGCGGCTGCAACCGCGGGCTGAGTCCTCGTCGAATTTCCTCAATCGCTCGGAGCGCCCTGTCGGCCGCTGCCACGGAGAACAGGCCGGGCTCGGTCACGACGGCAACCCGGTCGCTCGCGGCCCATGCTGTGCGGGTGAGGGCGTTGAGAGAGGGTGCGCAGTCGATGAGCACGAGGTCGTATTCCTTCTCGACGGTGGACAGCGCCTCCTCGAGCTTCCAGATCTCGCGGATGCTGGGGTGCGGTCCGTCGAAGTTGATGGCAGACGGGCTACCGATCATGACATCGATGGTCCCGGTTCGGCCGCGGGTCCAGCCACTGGGGGCGATTGCGGCCCGCACCGTCTTCTCCTTCGGCGAAGCCAGCACGTCGGCAACGTTGAGGTGGCCGGTGACTTCAATGTCCATTCCGGTCGACACGTCCGATTGGGGATCGAGATCAACAACCAGTGTTCGCACACCGCGGGCGAAGGCTGCAGAAGCTAGACCAAGGGTCACCGTGGTCTTTCCTACACCTCCCTTGAGGGAGCTAACGCTAAGTACATGCACAAGTAGACACGTTACCTTCAGTAGTCTGGGAGAACCTAACCGTTAGCTGTATGCCGGTTTACGTTCGAAAGGTCTGCATGTTTACGAAAATCCTTGTTGCCAACCGTGGTGAGATCGCAATCCGTGCCATGCGCGCGGCCGTGGAACTCGGGGCGAAAACGGTTGCGGTGTTCCCCTTCGAGGATCGCAACTCGCTGCACCGGTTGAAAGCTGACGAGGCGTATCAGATCGGCGAGGTCGGTCACCCGGTTCGCGCGTACCTGGACGTGGCCGAGATCATCCGGGTCGCCAAGGAATGCGGTGCAGACGCCATTTATCCCGGCTACGGCTTTCTGTCGGAGAATCCGGAGTTGGCGGAGGCTGCCGCCGCGAACGGGATTACATTCATCGGACCCGGGGCTGACGTCCTGGAAATGGCCGGCAACAAGGTCACGGCAAAGGAACACGCCATCGCGGCGGGCGTTCCGGTCCTGAAATCCACTCAGCCGTCCCAGGACGTTGAACTGTTGATCACCCAGGCCGACGAGATCGGCTTTCCCATCTTCGCCAAGGCCGTCGCCGGCGGCGGTGGCCGCGGCATGCGTCGCGTCGAATCCAAAGACCAGCTTCGCGGTGCCCTCGAGGAGGCCATGCGTGAAGCCAACAGCGCTTTCGGCGACCCGACCATGTTCCTCGAGGCGGCGGTGCTTCGGCCCCGGCATATTGAGGTGCAGATCCTGGCTGACCACACGGGTGAGACCGTTCATTTGTTCGAGCGTGACTGTTCCGTGCAACGGCGCCACCAGAAGGTCGTTGAAATTGCACCGGCACCGAATCTCAGTGACGAGATCCGCGCCAAATTGCACGCAGATGCGATCAAGTTCGCCCGGTCGATCGGGTATGTGAACGCCGGAACCGTGGAATTCCTTCTGGACACGGTGGGTGAGCGTGCGGGGCAGCACGTTTTCATCGAAATGAACCCACGTATTCAGGTCGAGCACACGGTGACCGAAGAAGTCACCGACGTGGACCTCGTGCAGTCACAGATTCGAATCGCAGCGGGGGAGACCCTTGAAGCCCTCGGGTTGCGACAAGACCAGATCCAGCTGCGCGGGGCCGCCCTGCAGTGCCGAATCACCACGGAAGACCCGTCCGCCGGATTCCGGCCGGACACCGGCAAGATCACGACTTATCGTTCGCCCGGCGGCGCCGGCATTCGCCTCGATGGCGGCACCATCAACCCGGGCACGCAGATCAGCCCCCACTTCGACTCCATGCTGGCCAAGCTCACCTGCCGCGGCCGGGACTACGCGGCGGCAGTCGTGCGTTCCAAGCGTGCGCTGGCGGAGTTTCGCATCCGTGGCGTGTCCACGAACATCTCGTTCCTGCAAGCAGTGCTCGATGACCCGGATTTCGCCGCCGGAAACCTCAGCACCTCCTTCATTGATGAGCGACCCGAGCTGTTGCGCACCGCGGCGTCGAAGGACCGTGGCACGAAGATCGTCAACTGGCTCGCCGATGTCACCGTGAACCAGCCCAACGGGTTACCTGTGACCGCGGTAAACCCCGCGGAGAAGCTGCCGGCGCTGGACCTGAATGCGGTGGCTCCGGCAGGATCCCGGCAGCAACTTCAGCTCCTCGGCCCGGTGAAGTTTGCCGCTGCCCTGCGCGCCCAGACCGCCCTCGCCGTGACCGACACCACCTTCCGGGATGCTCACCAATCACTGCTGGCTACCCGGGTGCGCACCAAAGACCTCGTCGCGGTGGCTCCGTACGTGGCACGGCTCACACCCCAACTCCTGTCCGTGGAGGCGTGGGGAGGTGCTACCTATGACGTGGCACTGCGTTTCCTCGGCGAAGACCCGTGGGAGCGGCTCTCAGCACTCCGCGCCGCCCTGCCCAATATCAACATCCAGATGCTCCTGCGTGGCCGTAACACCGTCGGGTACACGCCGTATCCGACGGAGGTGACTGACGCGTTCGTCCGTGAGGCCGCCGATTCGGGTGTGGATATCTTCCGCATCTTCGATGCTCTGAATGACGTCTCACAAATGCGGCCGGCTATTGATGCCGTGCTGAATACCGGAACGGCCCTCGCCGAGGTGGCCGTGTGCTATACGGGCGACCTGCTCAACCCGGCCGAAGACCTGTACACCCTGGACTACTACCTGCGCTTGGCGGACCAGATCGTCGAGTCCGGTGCTCACATTCTCGCGATCAAGGACATGGCCGGCCTGCTGCGGCCGGCTGCCGCAGAAAAACTCGTCACAGCCTTTCGTGAACGCTTCGATCTGCCGGTTCACGTGCACACGCATGACACTCCCGGCGGCCAATTGGCGACACTCCTCGCGGCTGCCCGTGCCGGCGCCGATGCTGTCGATGTCGCCTCGGCGCCGATGGCCGGCACGACCAGCCAGCCATCGGCATCCTCGCTCGTGGCCGCCCTGGCCCATACCGAGCGCGACACGGGTATCGATTTGAAGAACATCACGGACCTAGAGCCGTACTGGGAAGCCGTACGCAATGTGTACCGGCCCTTCGAGTCGGGGTTGTCGGCGCCGACCGGACGGGTGTACACCCACGAAATCCCCGGAGGCCAGCTGTCGAACCTCCGCACGCAAGCTGTGGCACTCGGTCTTGCCGACGACTTCGAACTCATTGAGGACATGTACGCCGCGGCCAACAAAATTCTTGGTCGAGTACCCAAGGTCACGCCCTCGTCTAAAGTCGTCGGCGACCTGGCCCTGTACCTTGCGGCCGTGAAGGCAGACCCGGCCGACTTCGAGGAAAACCCGGACAAGTACGACGTGCCCGATTCCGTTATCGGGTTCATGGCCGGCGAGCTGGGCGATCTGCCCGGGGGCTGGCCAGAGCCCTTCCGTACCAAGGTGCTGAAGGGGCGCACGGTTAAGGTCGGTGTCACTGAAATCTCAGACGCCGAACGCACCGCCCTGAACATGGACAGCACCACACGCCGCGCCATGCTCAATCAACTCCTGTTTCCGGCGCCGACTCGGCATTTCGAGCAGATCCGTGAACTCTTCGGAGACCTGTCGGTCATCGATACCGTGGACTACCTCTACGGTCTGCGACAGGGACAGGAACACGCCGTGGACCTGGCCCAGGGTGTGCGACTCTACGTAGGGCTTGAAGCCATCGGTGAAGCCGACGAGAAGGGCATCCGCACGGTGATGACGATGCTCAACGGCCAGCTGCGTCCCGTGTTCGTGCGGGACCGGGGCATCACGGTGGAAGCCCGTGTCGCGGAAAAGGCCGACGCCAATCAGCCGGGTCAGATCGCGGCGCCGTTCTCCGGTGTGGTCACCCTGCAGCTGGACGAGGGTGACGAGGTTGCTGCCGGTCAGAGTGTGGCGAGCATCGAGGCCATGAAGATGGAAGCGGCCATCACATCCCCGATCGCCGGCATCGTCGAGCGTGTCGCCATCCCGAAGACCCAGCAGGTCGACGCGGGTGACCTGCTGGTTGTGGTTCGGCCGCGCTAGGCTATACCCCGCAAACCCGACGAATTGAGTGATGTTTTGGCACAAGAACCCGATGATGGACACGGCACCCAAACCCCGCGCGGGGGCGCGGCTGACCCCCGTGTACCGACGGACCAGGAGGTGTACCACAGCGAGCTTCCGCCCCACACGGTCAACAACCTCGCAGCGGTGCTCCCCGGGGGGCTGAGCGGGCCGGAGGTCACGTCCGGTGAACCGCGCCGGTCCCTACCGGCAACTGCGGGAAGCGTCTCCTCGGACAGTCGCGTCGGTTCGTCACGCCTGGCTACGCACACCATCGAAATCAGCGCCCCCGCGCCGGCGCGGCCGGTGCGGGCGGTGGCCGGCTACGCGGGAGGTGTTCTCCCGGCGCGGAGCGGGTCCGATTCCGGGGGACAAGCACGTCGTGAGCGCGGCGATGCGGGCTCCGGAATCGTGAGGTCTGAGCCCTCGGAGGCGTCCGAGATGCCTCCGGAATCGGCCGCGATGCTGACGGCCGACCGGCTGTTGGCCACGAACAGAAAGACCCGCCGTCCCCCTCGCGGTGCGTGGAATGAGTTCGTCTACGCGGTCACCCTCCGCCTGGTCAACCTCGGTGACTCGGCGGCTGTCCGCGCCCACGCTGAGATGGACGATCGGATTCGGCGAAACTTCGAGGGCGGCACGCGGTTCGTGCCGATTCTCACCCGCAAGGGCGGCGTCGGTAAGACCACGGTCACAACCCTGCTCGGAATGGCTCTGGCGGATGCCCGCGAGGACCGCATCATCGCGATCGACGCCAACCCCGATCGCGGCACTCTCTCAGAACGGGTCGCTCAGCAAACCAGCTCCACCGTGCGGGACGTTGTGACCCGGGCCGCATCGATCGGCAACTTCACCGACTTTTCAACGCTCGTGGCGCGCGACGAAACTCGCCTGGATGTTCTGGCTTCCGACAGCGACCCGATGGTGTCCGAAGCCTTTGATGAGAACGACTACAACGTCGTCGCGGACCTTGCGGCGCGGTATTACTCGGTGGCACTCACCGATTGCGGAACCGGCATCGTGCATTCCGTCATGCGCGCCACCCTGCGACGCGCGGACTCGATCGTGATCGTTTCCGGCGGCAGCGTCGACGAAGCCCGACTCGCGTCCGAGACGCTGACCTGGCTCGAGGCCAACGGCTATGGCGATCTCGTGAAGAACGCGGTCGTTGCCTTGAACACGGCGACTCAGGGCACCAACCTGGTTCGGCTTGAGGAAATCGAGTCACACTTTCGGTCACGTGTGCGGGAGATCGTTCGCATTCCCTACGACCCACAGCTCGCAGCGGGCAGCGTGGTGTCATACGCCGACCTTCAGCCCATCACCCGACTCGCGGCGCGAACGCTTGCAGCGCTGGTCGTGGAGGGACTGCCCGTCAAGCGCAGCATGTAGTCAGCAGTATTCGCCTTCTTCATTACTTTTATTGGGAGTATCCCTGTGCCCGAGCGACAGATCCGTCTCTTTGGAGACCCGGTCCTGAAAACCATCTCCGATCCGATCATCGTCGTCGACGACCGGGTCCGTCACCTCGTTCAAGACCTGCTGGACAGCGTTCGCCTGCCGGGTCGCGCCGGAGTGGCCGCTTCACAGATCGGTGTGAACCTCCGCGCGTTCAGCTACAACGTTGACGGTGAGGTGGGATACCTGCTCAACCCCGCCATCGTGGAGCTGTCGGGCGAACCAGAACTCATCGATGAAGGCTGCCTGTCTGTTCCCGGGCTCTGGTATCCCACCGAAAGGTTTCCCTTCGCCAAGGCGGTGGGTATCGATCTTGACGGAAACGCTGTGGAGATCTCCGGAACGGGGATCATGGCCCAGGCATTGCAACATGAAACAGATCACCTGGACGGACTGCTCTACCTGGATCGTCTCAACAAGGAGAACCGGCGCGCTGCAATGAAGGAAGTGCGCGAGTCGGATTGGTTTTAGCAGGCCGACTCGGGCGCTCTCGCTACCGCGACAGCTTCGGCCGTCGCGGTAGTGAGAACTAGCCGCGAAGGCTGAAGCCCTCCGTGATGGGAGCCCCGGCGTAAAGATCGTCGATCTGACCGGCAAAGTCCCGAAGGATGATGTTTCGCTTGATGCTCATTTTGGGCGTCAGGTGTCCACTCTCTTCCGTCAGCTCGATGGGAAGGATCACGAACTTGCGGATGGACTCGGCCCGGCTGACCGTGTCATTGGCCCGGTCGACGGCCCGCTGCACTTCGGCAATGACCAAGGCACTCGTGGCTGCGTCGGCGAGGCTCATGCCGGCGTCACCATGGTTGTTGTTCAGCCACACCGGGAGCATGTCAGGATCAAGCGTGACCAGGGCGGCGATGAACGGCTTCTGGTCGCCGACCACGATGACCTGACCGATGAGGGGATTGGACCGGATGGGGTCCTCAAGGGCCGCCGGCGCCACATTCTTGCCGCCGGCCGTCACGATGATTTCTTTCTTGCGCCCCGTGATGGTGAGGAAGCCGTCGTCGTCGAACTGACCGATGTCACCCGTCTTCAACCAACCGTCCTGGAAGGTGTCGGCCGTGGCCGCGGGATTCTTCCAGTACTCCTTGAAGACGTTGACTCCCTTCACCTGGATTTCGCCGTCATCCATCACCCGCACCGAGACACCGGGCAGGGGCGGACCGACAGTACCGATCTTGGCCCGGGTCGCCAGGCTCACTGTCGCCGGCGCTGTCGTCTCCGTCAGGCCGTAACCCTCGAGGATCACAATTCCGAGGCTGTGGAAGAAATGTCCCAGATGTGCGCCAAGCGGCGCGGACCCGGACACGGCGTAACGCACATTGCCGCCCATGGCCTCCCGCAGCTTGCTGTAGACCAGGCGATCAAAAATAGCGAACTTGACCTTCATGCCCAGCGGGACCTTCTCACCGGCCTGGACGGCCTTCGAATGGGCCACCGCGACGGCAACAGCCGCCTTGAAGATCTTTCCCTTGCCCCCGGCCTCCGCCTTCTGTCCTGCCGAGTTGTAGACCTTTTCGAATACCCGCGGAACGGCTAGCAGGAAGGTGGGCTTGAAGCTCCCGAGCGAGGGCAGCAGCTGCCGGGTATCGGGCTGGTGCCCCACGCGGACACCGGCATGCACACACAGCACGGCAATGAACCGGGCAAAGATATGAGCGGTGGTGATGAACAGCAGGGTAGATGCGCCATTGGGGTCCGTCAGAACCTCTTTGAGGGCTACCGCGGAGTTCCGGCTGGTTTCAACGAAATTAGCGTGCGTGAGCACGCACCCCTTGGGCTTTCCGGTCGAGCCTGAGGTGTAAATGAGGGTGGCCATGTCATCGCCGACGGCCAGGTTGCGGCGTCGTTCGATCTCGGCGTCGGTCACATCGATTCCACCGGCCACGATCTTGTCGAGGTCTCCCAAATCGATCTGCCAAACCCGATTGATGGCGGGGAGATCGGCGTGAACCTCGTCGAAGCGGGCGAAGTGGTCAGCCGTCTCGAGAATGACGGCCGTCGCGCCCGAGTCGCTGAGGTTCCACCGCACCTGACTGGGTGAACTGGTGTCGTAGACCGGGACCAAAACCGCACCGGCGAACCAGGTGGCGAAGTCGATCAGCGTCCACTCGTAGCGGGTCTTGCAAACCAGACCGATCTTGTCCCCGGGAGCGATTCCCGCAGCGACCAGGCCCTTGGCCAGTGCTACAACCTGGGCGTGGAACTCGCTGACAGTCACCGGGACCCATCCGGAATCGCTCGGCAGCGAAAACAGGATCAGGTTGGGGGTGGCCTCGACGCGCTTGACGAGCAGGTCGGTGGCATTGGCCTCCGGGTCAGCAGCAACGATGGCTGGAACGTCGAACTCTTTCACGGTAACTCCCTTGGTACCGGCGGGACTGGCTTGGTCTCGTTCCGCGCAGATGTCGGCTGTGATCTGGTGCTTCGCCCTTCGGCGTGAAGCCTAAGTACACTCTATGGGGTGCAGTCTGCCACTGTCTGGTCGCAACGCACATCACTTTTTCAGCTCTCCTCACGAAAGGCGCTTCCATGCACGCCATTGGAATCGATATCGGCGGCACCAAGATTGCCGGTGCGCTCGTCGACGAGAACGGACTCATCATCCGTTCGGCACGGCAACCCACGAACGCGGATGACCCCGGTGAAATAGAAAACGTGGTCGTGGCCATGATCGCGGAGCTGGGCGACGGTGAAGATGTGATTGCTGCCGGGGTTGCCGCCGCAGGCTTCATCGACGCCGCACAGTCCACGGTTTATTACGCACCGAACATCAATTGGCGCAATGAGCCGTTTCGGGCCAAGCTTGAGGACCGAGTCGACCTACCGATCATTGTGGAGAATGACGCGAACGCCGCGGGCTGGGCCGAATTTCGTTACGGAGCAGGTCGTTCCTACACCGATATGGTCACTCTGACCATCGGAACCGGAGTGGGCGGCGCAATCGTCGCGCATGACAGCCTGTTTCGCGGGGGCTTCGGAGCGGGCGCTGAACTCGGCCACATGAGACTGGTACCCAACGGCCGGGAGTGCGGCTGCGGCTCGCAGGGATGCCTGGAGCAGTACGGTTCCGGTCGTGCCCTCCTTCGAATCGCCAACGACATCGCGGATGACGGGCAGCTCGGGCGTGGGCTGGCTGCCGCGCGTGAGCGAAAGGGCAAGCTCACCGGCAAAGATGTCGGCCGTCTGATCCAGGACGATGATCCCGGTGCCCTTGCCGCACTGGGGCGACTCGGGCGATCCCTGGGTGAGGCCTGCGCCAGTCTCGGCGCGATACTCGACCCCCAGGTCTTCGTCTTCGGCGGGGGAGTGTCGATTGCGGGTAACCTGCTCTTAGACCCGATCCGGGAGTCATACCGTGAACATCTGCCGGCGAAGGGGTATCATCCGGAAGCGGCCTTCGCAATCGCGCAGCTCGTCAATGACGCCGGTGTTGTCGGCGCGGCCGATCTTGCGCGTATCTCGGCAGAACAGAAGATCTAGCAGTACGTGAGTCGGACGGAGACACAGCACGATGTTCTATTGGTTCATGAAGAACATCGTCGTGGGTCCCCTGTTGCTGGGGCTGTTCCGACCCTGGATCGTCGGGTTGGAGAACATCCCGAAGACCGGCGGGGTCATTCTGGCGAGTAATCACCTCTCGTTCATCGATTCCGTGTTCCTTCCTCTGGTGGTGTCGCGACGGGTCGTCTTCCTGGCCAAAAGTGAGTACTTCACGGGGACCGGCCTGAAAGGATGGGCTACCCGGCAATTCTTCAAGGCAACGGGGCAACTGCCGATTGATCGATCCGGGGGCAAAGCTTCTGAGGATTCCCTGAACACGGGCTTGCGAGTCCTGCGCCACGGCGGAGTTCTGGGCATCTACCCGGAAGGCACTCGAAGCCCCGACGCCAGGATGTACCGAGGGCGCACAGGGGTAGCTCGCATGGTTCTCGAATCCGGCGTTCCCGTCATTCCGGTGGCCATGATCGACACGGAGAAGGCCATGCCCACCGGTACTCGGATTCCCAAGGTTCGACGAATCGGCATCGTCCTGGGAAAACCGCTTGATTTCACCCGTTTCGAGGGCATGGAAGGTGACCGATTCGTGCTGCGGTCCGTCACGGACGAGCTCATGTATGAACTGCAGCGGCTCAGCACCCAGGAATACGTCGACGTCTACGCCACGAGCGTGAAAGAGAAGCGAGCAAGCCTTTCGCGATAGGCTGCCAACACTGCGTTTAGCCCACTCAGGCTTGTGCTCATTGCGAGCACCGCACCAATCAGGCTCACATCTGCGAGCCGTAGAGAGAAAACAGGAAACATCCCGTGGTAGACCCCACCGAACCAGTCGTCATGGCCGATGCGTCAGTAGTGGCTGGACTGGATCACTGGCGCACCCTGCCGATTAAGCAGCAGCCGAGCTGGCCCGACCCCGACTCCGTGGCGGCCGCTTCCGCTGAACTCGCCCTGCAACCCCCGTTGGTCTTCGCGGGTGAGGTTGACATCCTCCGTGATCGGCTCGCCCAAGCGGCTGCCGGACATGCCTTCCTGCTCCAGGGTGGTGACTGCGCCGAGACATTCAGCGGGGCAACAGCAGACCAGATTCGAAACCGAGTGAAGACCGTGCTGCAAATGGCCGTCGTTCTCACGTACGGAGCGTCGATGCCGGTGATCAAGATGGGGCGGATGGCCGGCCAGTTCGCCAAGCCCCGATCAAGCGATTTTGAGACACGCGGTGGGGTGACCCTTCCGGCGTACCGGGGTGACATCGTGAACGGATACGATTTCACCCCCGAATCCCGGGAAGCGGACCCGGCCCGTTTGGTCAAGGGTTACCACACGGCTGCGTCCACGCTCAACCTGATCCGTGCGTTCACGCAGGGTGGCTTCGCCGATCTGCGTCAGGTGCACAGCTGGAACCAGGGTTTCGCAGCGAACCCGGCCAACCAGCGGTACGAGAAGCTGGCCAAGGAAATTGACCGAGCGATCAAGTTCATGATCGCCTGCGGCGCCGATTTCGAGGCGCTCAAGCGCACCGAGTTCTACACGAGCCATGAAGGCCTCCTGATGGACTACGAGCGTCCCATGACGCGCATGGACTCTCGTACCGGAACGCCGTTCAACACCTCGGCTCATTTCATCTGGATCGGAGAGCGCACGCGCGACCTCGACGGGGCACACGTGGACTTCCTGTCACGGGTTCGCAACCCGATCGGAGTCAAGCTCGGCCCGAGCACGTCGGCCGACGATATGCTGCGGCTGGTTGACAAACTCGACCCCAATCGCGAGCCGGGTCGCCTTACGTTCATTACACGAATGGGCGCCGGCAAGATTCGTGACGCCCTGCCGCCGCTGCTCGAGGCCATCAAGGCCAGCGACGCCACTCCGCTCTGGGTCACAGACCCGATGCACGGCAACGGTGTCACCACCCCCACCGGGTACAAGACCCGTCGCTTCGACGACGTGGTGGACGAGGTGAAAGGGTTCTTCGAGGCGCACCGTGCCGTTGGCACGCATCCGGGCGGTATTCACGTGGAACTCACCGGAGACGACGTGACCGAGTGCCTGGGCGGCTCTGAGCACATTGATGAGGCAGCCCTCGCCACACGGTACGAGTCGCTGTGCGACCCGCGTCTCAATCACATGCAGTCGCTGGAATTGGCCTTCCTGGTAGCCGAAGAACTCGGCCGCCCTCCCCGGAGCTGATCCAGCCGAGGGTGGTGTCGTCCACCCCGCACGACCTCGAGCCCCGCAGCCAGATCAGGTGCGGGGCTCGAGTCATGTCGGGGGCGATCGAAGTGACCGCGCGAACGACAGCACCGTCGGCGGCACCGATGCGCTACGCAGAGAAGTTGATCTTGACCGTGCTGCCACGGGGAACGGATTCTCCCGGCCCCGGCGTGACCTTGGTCACGGTGAACAGCCCGGGGGCAGCATCGGCGAAGATGTTGTAGTCGAGATTCAAGCTGGCATCTTCCAATATCTGCTTCGCCTCGGACCACGGTTTGCCGACGACATCGGGGATCTTGACCGGCTCAGGCCCACGGGAAGTGGTGAACGTGATAGTCGCACCCTCGCGCACGACACCGTCCGGTATGGCGGCGGAAATGACGTTGCCCTCCGGAACAGTGTTGCTGTAGCTCTGGGCGCCGCTTGCGGCCAGCAGACCCTTCGCTGCCAATGCGCCGGTCGCATCGGCGACTGAATCGCCCGCCACATCGGGGATTGCGCCGAGGGAGACGACCAAATTGACCGCAAGGCCTTGGAAATATTCGCCACCTTGGGAGATATCACCGTTGTCGCTGCCCCGGCTGGCGGAGATGACTGTGCCGTTCGCGACCGTGTCATCGAACACCGAGTCGATGCTGCCCACCGAGGCGAGCACAGCAGCGATCGCCGCAGACGCGTCCTGCTGGCTGGCACCCGCCAGCGGCGGCAGTGTGATCGGTTGCAGGCCGAGGGAAACCGTGACGGACACGACAGTGTCCTTCGGCACCTTCAGACCGCCCGCGGGGTCTGTGCCCACCACGACGCCCTCCGGGACGTCAGCGCTGTAGGCCGTCCGTTGCTCAGATTGGAGACCCGCCGCGGTGAGTTGGTCAACCGCAGCGGCAGGCGAGAGGCCAGCAACGGACGGAACAGCGAGATCCGACCCCGGTCCGGCACCGAAATACCAGCCCGTGCCGCCGATACCGGCTGCGAGCAGCAGAACGAGCGCAAACAGCCAGAAGCCTCGTCCCTTGCGCCGCTTGGCGCGCTGAGCGAGCATAGTCGTGCCGTTCGGCTCTCCACCTGAGGTTTCCGGGCCAGGCTTGGCTCCGGCACGTGCCGACGTCAGTGCCGAGGCGCCAAGAATTTGAGTGTCGGCATCCGCTGCTTCGGCGGTCAGCCCCGAAAACATCATGGTGGGCTGAAGCGCGGTGGGTTGCTGGTCCGTTGACAGCACGGTGGTTGCGTCCGGTCCCGGTCGACCGCGGCCGGACAGGAGCTGGTCGAGCATGACGCGTGCGTCCCGCGGACGGGCCTCGGGATCGCGTGCGGTGGCCCACTGCACGAGCTCATCGAGCTCGCGCGGCGTGGACGGCACTTTGCTGCTGGGCATCGGCACTGTGTCGTTGGCGTGCTGGTACGCGATCTGCATTGGTGCTTCGCCGACGTACGGCTGCTCACCTGTGAGCATTTCGAAGGTCATGATCCCGAGGGCGTAAATATCACTGCGCGCGTCCGCTATGCCGCGGGTGACCAGTTCGGGGGAAAGGTAAGCGATTGTCCCGAGGAGAGCCTGACCGGTGGCTGTGTTGTTGTTGACAGCCCGGGCAAGTCCGAAATCGCTGATCTTGATGCGGCCGTCGTCGGCGAGCAGCACATTCTCCGGTTTCACATCGCGATGAACGATACCGGCCTTGTGCGCGGCCGCAAGACCGCTGAGCACTGCTTCGAGAATGTCCACGGTTTGTTCGGGTGTGAGCTTGCCGTAATCCTTCAGAAGATCTCGGAGGGTGATGCCCGGGAGGTATTCCATGACCAGGTACGCTGTGTCGGCATCCTGGCCTTGATCGAACACGTTCACCACGTTGGGATGAGCCAACCGCGCAGCGGAACGGGCCTCTTGGATGAAGCGACTCTTGAAGGCATTATCGTCAGCGAGATGACCGTGCATGATTTTGATCGCAACTCGACGCTCGAGACGCAGATCAGTTGCGAGGTAGACAGTGGCCATGCCGCCGCGGGCGATTCTCGAGCGCACCTCATATCGCCCGTCTATCAGACGGCCGATCATCTGGTCGGTCGGGGTTTCACTCACTCTTGAAGTCTAGAGAAGCTCGGGGGCAACATCCTGCTAGAACGCCGCGCGCCGCGGCAGACAGCCCTGCTATCCGAGCTGCCCGAGCCAAGCGCGTGCCGATGTCTCCCACTTGGCGTAGTAGCCGGGAAACGCGGAGATCTGTACGGATTGAGCCGCATCGGTGACGTTCATCGAATCCCAGCCTGCGATGTCGAGGAGCCCGCGGGTGACACCGGGGTTGGGATTGTTCGCACCTCCGAAGAATGCCAACGTTGCCCGCGTCGGGTCCATTACCTGTTCCGGAGAACCCCAGCCGACGCTTGGGCGCTGCTGGAACAGACCAAGTGAATCCCGATCTCCGTAATCGACGTTCCGCAGCCCCGACTCCTGTGCGGCGGCCGCCAGCGCCACGACGAGGCCATAGTCCGAAACCCCGATGGATCGACCGACGGAAACGATGGTCGCGGCGTTTTGGCGCATCTCGGACGTCATCGGAGTGACTCGGTCGGCACTGGCGGTCAGTGGGGCAGCGGAAGGCATGGTGAGCACCTGCCCCGGGTAAATCATGCTCGACCAGCCGAGTCCATTGGCGTCGAGGAGGTCTTGAACCGAGACTCCCGTGCGCTGGGCGACCGCGCTGATGGTGTCCCCGCTCACGATCGTGTGGGTGGCAGCAGGCGCGGGTGCAACCGTCGGTGCCGACGGTGTGACAAACGCGGCGGGCACAATCTGAGCCGCCGACGCGGGGATCAGTACGGCCTGGCCGGGGTAGATGACGCTGCTGCGCTGAAGCCCGTTGGCCGTCAGGACGGCATCCGTCGACAGCCCGTTCGCCGCGGCGATCGCACTGACGGTGTCGCCACTCTGCACGATGTGCGTCGTTCCGGTGGGAGCTGTCAGGGTGGGTGCGGCCGCGGCCGGCGCGACGACTGCTTCGGTGAGGTTCAGGACCTGTCCGGGAAATATGAGGGCCGCCGAATCGAGGCCGTTGAGCGACAGGACAGTTCGCGTCGAAATACCGAAGCGGGCGGCAATGCCACTGACAGTGTCTCCCGTGGCGACTCGGTACTGCGCGGGTGCGACCTGGGTTGCCAGCACCTGAGCGCCGCGGATCGACGTCGTACGGTGTGCGCCGTGAGCGGTGGCTTCTGCTGATTTCGGCTGTATTGGCTTTTTCTGAACGATCGCCTGGGCCGGAGCAGCGAGATTGAGGCTGATGGCCAGTGTTCCCACCAGAACGATAGGAACCGTGACCAGGGCGCTGCGGCCGCGACGCTGGGCGGCCTTCGTGCCGCGGTCGCGCAGGACTACGGGTTGTTCGACAGCCGCGTCAACGATTGTGTTCACCTCAGTGGACATGGAACTCCTGTTCGTTGAAAACCCCAAGACCCCGAATCGAGGCTGACACAGATGGCCAAGAGAGTCAATCGGTGGGGCGGGTGTGCGTGTACTGAACCGAGTCTATTCGTCCATTCATTTTGCGAGTACGACGAATCATGGGAAACTGGGGGTGTGACCGAAGAGTTTTCAAAGCCCGAGTGGCTGACCATCCCCGCCCTTGTCGACATGCTCGGACTCACGCAGAGTCGAGTCCGGCAGCTGATCGACGACAAATACCTGCTGGCGATTCGTCGCGACGGCGTGCTTCAGGTCCCCGCTGACTTCTTCCGCGACGGGGCCCCGCTCCCCGAACTCCGCGGCACAATCTTCGTGCTCAGCGATGATGGATTCACCAACGAGCAGGCCATGGATTGGCTGCTGGAGGTGGATGACAGCCTCGGGGTGGCTCCGATCATCGCACTGCGAGCGGGACGTAAAGCAGAGGTACGCCGGGTGGCCCAGGCCCTGGCCTAGGAAGCTCTGCGCCGGCCTCAAAGATACCGACCGGCCGGCGGATCAGAAGACCCGCCGTGCCACTTTCTCGGCCAGGGTCTGCAACTGAAGCTTGGCTACGGTTGTGATCGGCGCGGTGTCGAGTATGGCGAGGGCTCGAGTCAGGTGCTCCGTGATCAAGGCTTCGACCCGTTCAACCGCTCCGCTTTCAACGATTGAACGCTGCAACATACGGATCTGCTCAGGGTTCAGGGTGCTGTCGCCGAGACTGTCATCGAGGAAGCGCCTGGACTGATCGTCCAGTACCTCACGGGTGAGGGCGATCAGCACTGTGCGCTTACCCTCTCTCAGATCATCACCGCTGGGCTTACCCGTGACCGCTGCGTCACCGAACACGCCTAGCAGGTCGTCCCGAAGCTGGTACGCGATGCCCAGGGGCAAGCCGAAGTCACGCAGCGCCGCAAGCTGTGACGAGCTTCCTCCGGCCAGAGCGGCTCCAATAACGAGCGGGGCGAGCACGCTGTATTTCGCGGATTTGTACTCGATTACCCGCATGGCCCGATCAAACAGCTCCTCTTCCGGGGCCGTGTGCCAAGCGCGCTCTTCGAGAATGTCCAAGTACTGTCCGGCCGTCACCTCGGTGCGCATCAGGTTGAATTCCAAACGGGCACGGCGACCGGAGGCTTGTTCGGGCAAGGCGGAGAGTCCCTCGTCGAGTAACTCGTCACTCCAGCCCAGAAGAAGGTCCCCGAGCAGGATGGCCGATGCGCGGCCGAAATCGCCGGGGTCGCCGGCCCAGGTCAGCGAGCCATGGAGTTCCTCAAAGAGCTTGTGAGCCGATGCCGAACCCCGACGCGTGTCGGAATTGTCGATGATGTCATCGTGCACCAGCGCAGCAGCGTGAAACAGTTCCAAGGCTGCCGCTGCCGAAACGACGGGGGAGAGATCCAGAGCGTCTGTGGCCATGGTGAAATCCGCGCCACGCACGCTCTGCCAACCGCGATAACAAAACAATGCTCGGAAGCGCTTGCCACCGCTGAGAAATTGCCGAGAAAAGGCCAAAAGAGGCGTCAATTCAGGGCTGATCCGGGCCACAATTAGTTCGCGGGTGATCAGGAATTCGTCGATTCGGGCTTGAACCAGATCGACCAGATGATTGCTTTCGTCCACCCGCCTAGCCTAGTCATCCTGACGGGGCTAGAATTGGGACTCAACCTGCTCGATCCCGAAATTGGAGGGAATGAGATGCCGCTTTCTGAACAAGAGCAGCGACTCCTTGAAGAGATGGAGCGCAGCCTCTATCACAACGATGCTGACTTTGTCGCCAGTGTCGGCGTTTCGAGACTTCGCCCGAATTACCGCTCGATCACACTGGGTGTCTTACTCGCGGTGGTGGGTATTGTTGCCCTCATCGGCGGAGTGGCCCTTCAACTTCTGTGGCTGGGGATTGTCGGGTTCGCCGTGATGTTCACGGGAGCCGTGCTCGCACTGTCTCCAGGAAAAGCGATGAAGGGCATGCCGCGACAGTCGTCGTCTGGTCAGCGCCCGGCACAGAGTCGCACGGACCAGGGCTTCATGGACCGTTTGAATGACCGATGGGATCGTCGCCAGGACGGCCAGTAGGTAACTCGTACTGCCGGGTCCGTTGGTCGCTAGCCGATCGAGTCGTGTCTCAAGTAGTCGCGGTCATCAGGCCAACATGACAGGGTTCTGGGTGCGTCTCGCCTGTATGTCCGCGGCCATGGGGCTCTCATCAGTCACTGAACAGACGGAATGTCCGGGTTGACTGATGACGGATAAGTCCTCGGCCGTCGGGCTGTTTCTTCCTCCACCACGATGTTGTTTCACCTCTGAAAGGGCCGATCTTAGGATCGGCCCTTTTTTTGTGCCCAAAAACAGGCTGGAGGGCAGTTTTCGCTCCCTTTCCCTCCACCGGCTCGAACAGCGTCTTGATGGGGGTGTGCGGCGATATTTCCTCAATGTGGGGTCATTTTTTCCTATTTGTGGGGGATAGTGGAGTAAAGTGGAGCAACACCTGAATCCGGCCGGAAGAGAAGGGGTGATGCATGTTCCTTGGCACCTACGCCCCGAAGCTCGACGACAAGGGACGATTGATTCTTCCGGCGAAATTTCGCGACGAGTTGTCGACAGGTGTCGTTATGACCCGCGGTCAAGAGCACTGCATCTATGTGTTCACGTCGCGTGAATTCGAAGAACTACACGACAAGATCCGTCAGGCTCCGGTCACGAGCAAGCAGGCTCGGGATTACCTCCGGGTATTCCTGTCCGGTGCCAGCTCCGAAACGCCCGACAAGCAGAACCGGGTGACCATTCCAGCAAATCTCCGTACCTATGCGGGACTCGATCGTGACCTCACGGTCATCGGCGCCGGCAGTCGCGTCGAGATCTGGGACAGCGAGGCCTGGGCCACGTACCTGGCCGAGCAGGAATCCTCATACGCCAACACGACTGAGGAGGTGATTCCGGGACTCTTCTAGCCCCTGGCGCCTGACTCCCAGCCGTTCATTCCCTGACACACTTCCCCGGTGCCAGGAAAGAATGGATGGGGATCAGGCGGCAGGGACCAGCCCGGCATTATGGCCATAAACGAAATTCATACCCCGGTCTTGCTGGAACGATGCATTGAACTGCTCGCGCCGGCCCTCACCGCGCCCGGCTCCGTGCTCGTCGACGCGACCCTCGGCATGGCTGGACACGCAGAAGCCTTCCTGCAGCGGTTTCCCGAACTCATCCTGGTGGGCTTGGATCGTGACCTGGAGGCCCTCGCGATTGCTCGTGCCCGGCTGGCTCCGTTCGGCGAACGAGTACATCTGGTCCATACCGTTTATGACGGCATTCAGGAGGCCGTGGATGGTCTCGGGTTTTCAGAGGTCAACGGTGTTCTGTTCGACCTCGGCGTTTCATCGCTGCAAATCGACCGCGTTGAACGCGGTTTCTCCTATTCCAAGGACGCCCCGCTGGACATGCGAATGGACAGCACCTCAGACCTGACCGCGGAGCTCATTCTCGCGACGTACAGCGAGCAGGACCTGCGTCGCATTTTTCAGGATTATGGCGAAGAGAAACTGTCGGCCCGATACGCGAAGGCAATCGTGGCCGCTCGCGAGCAGACGCCCTTCGTGCGGTCCGCCCAGCTGGTCGACGTGATCACGGCGGCGACCCCGGTTGTCGTGCAGCGGATGGGACACCCCGCCAAACGTGTCTTTCAGGCACTTCGCATCGAGGTCAACCAGGAGCTGTCGGTTCTGGAAAGAGCGATCCCGGCAGCGTTGACGGCCGTCACCATCGGCGGGCGCATCGTCGTGATGGCGTACCAATCTTTGGAAGATCGGATCGTGAAGCGCGCTCTGGCCGCCGCATCCGGTTCAACCGCTCCGGCCGGGCTGCCGGTAGAGCTTCCGGAACACAAACCGGTCTTCAAACTCCTCGTCCGTGGCGCTGAATTGGCGTCCGAGGATGAAAAAGCGGAAAACCCGCGTGCAACACCCGTGCGGCTTCGTGCCGCAGAGCGTTTGAGGAGAGTCGGATGAGGGACAACCTGGCACGAGTGATGGCGGGTGGCACGACACAGCGTGCGACAGAATCACCGGCCCCGCAGCGTCGCTTCCACATCGTCGCACCGGGAGCACGGCGGCAGAGCCGGCCCCGCATCTTCTATGCCCTGACGGCGATTGCGGGCATGGCGGCTATCATCGTGGCCCAGCTGCTGCTGAGCGTGGGTATCTCGCAGGGTGCCTACGAAATCTCGGCCCTGCAGTCCAGCCAGGTGGAGCTCGGTCGAACGACCGCCAGTGTCAGTGAAGACCTCGTGCGTGTGTCGTCTCCGCAGAGTCTTGCAGCTAATGCAGAGGCGCTGGGAATGGTGAGCAACTCCAACCCGGTCTACCTGCGCTTGTCGGACGGAGCCGTTCTCGGTGCCCCCAGCTCGGCAACAAGTTCGGGTGGCGACGCGGCGAGCCTCGTTCCCAACGCCCTTCTCGGCGATAGCATCGTGCTCAGCCCTGTGCCGACCGGAGCTTCCGCGGCCGGTATCCTCGGAGCCTCGGTGGGGCTGACAACCCCGAATACGACCTCCGTGGCGCCCCCGATAGCCGTATCAAGCGCACCCGTGGTCCCTGCGGGCCTTCCGTCTCCTTCCACCCGATAGCCCGAACTGAACGTGTGATCCGATAAAGCGTGTGCGGCCCTCCGGCCGAGGTAAGGATTTGACTGTGGCGAGAAAAACCGGCCCGAGCAGACCACAGAACTCTCGATCTGCTCGTCGACGCGTCGCCGGCACCATCGTTGTGCTTTTTCTGGTTCTGAGTGTTTTTGTGGTGAAGCTTGTCGACATCCAGGTGGTGCGAGCCGCAGCACTGACCGCTGACTCGGTCGGCAACCGTTCCGTCGGTCAGGTTGTCTACGGAACGCGCGGCAGCGTCGTGACGGAGGGAGGGGTCGTTCTGGCGGAATCCGTCATGCGATACGACATCACGATTTCTCCCAAAAACGCCACACAATTCACGCGCGCACTCGGTGAGAAGGATCGTGCGAACATAACGGTCGCCCAGGCCGCAGCCGAGATCGGCGCCATCATCGGTCGGAGCGGCGACTCGATCATGCTCGTGATCTCGGACGCGTTGGCGGCTAACCCCGATTCGGACTTCGCTTACCTCGCCCAGCAGGTGGACGTCGACCAGCTGCGGGCCATCAGCAAACTGGATATTCCGTGGATATACCCACGAACTCACCCCAGTCGGGTCTATCCGAACGGGGCGGTGGCTGGAAACCTGGTCGGTTTTGTCTCGGGTGAAGGCAAGGCGCAAGCTGGACTTGAGCTGGGGCAGGACACGTGCCTCGCCAGCCAGGACGGTACCGAGACATATCAGAAGGGTGCCGACGGCGTACGGATTCCCGGGAGCAGCGTCACGACAACCCAGGCAGTGGATGGGGGAGACGTCGTGACGTCGATCGACTCCGACCTGCAGTTCTTCGTGCAGCAGGCGCTCGCCTCCCGGGCACAGGAAACCGGCGCCGAGTGGGGCACCGTTGTCGTGCAGGATGCCAAGAGCGGAAAGCTTCTCGCTGTTGCCGATTATCCCTCGGTCGACCCGAACAACGTCGGCGGTACCACTGACCCGGAGGATCGGGGATCGCGGGCATTCACGAGTTCGTTCGAACCCGGATCAACGTTCAAAGCCCTCACTGCGGCATCCGTCCTTGACGCGGGCGTGGCCGATCTCAACACCGAGGTGCTGGCGCCCTATCGCTATCTGCCGGCCAATGGTGCGAACATCAACGACAGTCACCGGCATCCGGACGAGAACATGACGCTCTCGGACGTGCTCATCGATTCATCGAATACGGGAATGTCCAAGTTCGGTGAAATGCTCAGCGATGAGCAGCGGTATGACTACATGACCAAGTTCGGGGTGGGCGCGTCAACCGGCGCCGGATTCCCGCGCGAGGATTCGGGAATTCTCCACCCGTGGCAGGAATGGGATCCGCAGACCGAATACGCCACCATGTTCGGCCAGGGCTTGACCACGACGGCGCTCCAGGTCGCGAGTATGTACCAGACCATTGCCAATGACGGTGTTCGCATGCCGGTGCAGCTGGTCGAAGGTTGTCGCCACGAGGACGGGACGGTGACCGATCAGCCACCGACGGATGGAACGCGCGTTCTTTCCGAGAAGGCAGCGAATGAGACATCCGAAGTGCTTGAAATGGTCTACAAGGGCAGCTGGGTCTCGAGCATGTGGAACATCCCCGGTTACCGGGTGGCCGCCAAAACGGGCACCGCGCAGATGCCGAACGGCCAAGGTGGATATTCCAAGGGGTATCTCGTGTCGGTTTCAGGATTCGCTCCCGCCGACGATCCGCAATACGTCGTTTCGGTCAGTCTCGCCGATCCTGTTAAACTGAACACGTCCGCCGCACCCGCTCCGATCTTTCAAGAGGTCATGAGCCAGGTGCTGAAGAAGTACCGGGCGGTGCCCTCGGGGGAGCCTGCCCCTGACCTCCCCACCTCCCGGTAAGAAAGTGAGCCCTGTGACCAACCTGGCACCCTCGGCTCTCCGTCCCCAGCACCCCGTTCCGCGGTCGTTGTCAGGACTCGTCGACGAATTCAACCTTGATGCACGCGGTGATGTCACCGGAATTTTCGTGACCGGAGTGAGCCTCAGCTCGCGCACGGTTGCACCCGGAGACCTCTACGTGGGTGTTCCGGGCCAGCACACCCACGGTGCCTCCTTTGCGGCGGCAGCGCGGGAGGCCGGCGCGGTGGCCATACTGACCGATGTCGCCGGGGCTGTTATCGCTGCCGATAGTGGGCTCCCCGTCGTCATCACCGAGGACGCCCGCGGGGCACTGGGATCGGTGGCGGCCTGGATTTTCCGCACCAGCGAGAACCCGGCGACCCTGTTCGCAGTGACCGGAACGAACGGCAAAACCAGCGTTGTCTACCTTCTTTTCGGCATCCTGAAGCAGTTGGGCGTGACGAGCGGCCTCACGTCGACAGCAGAACGCCGGATCGGCGACGTGGCTGTCACGAGTTCACTGACCACTCCGGAGGCCAGTGAACTGCACGCCCTGCTGGCGCGGATGCGAGAGGCTGAAGTGCGCGCTGTCGCCGTCGAGGTGTCGGCCCAGGCGCTCAGTCGCTATCGGGTGGATGGCCTCGTCTTTGACGTGGCCGCTTTCACCAACCTGAGTCACGACCACCTCGATGATTACGCGGCCATGGACGATTACTTCGAGGCCAAACTGGAGCTCTTCCAGCCCGACCGTTCGCGACGCGGAGTCATCACCGTTGATTCAGAATGGGGCCGTCGGATCGTGGATGAGTGCCGGATTCCGGTGACGACGATCAGCAACCGAGCAGACGTTCCCGCCGATTGGCACATGGGAGTCGTCGGGGAGAACGCCGCCTACACCGAGTTCGTGCTCGAAGGTCCGGACGGTCGCCACCTGCAGACTCGCGTGCCGCTGATGGGCTGGTACATGGCGGCCAACGCCGCCCTCGCCATTGTTATGCTGGTTGAATCCGGCTTCGATCTCGGGGCCATCGCCCACGCCCTGGACAGGGACGGCGGCATCCAGGCATACATCCCGGGACGGGCGGAACTCATCTCCGGGGATCGCGGCCCGCTGGTCTACGTCGATTACGGGCACAGCCCTGACGCCTTCCTGAACACCCTGGCGGCCATCCGCAAATTCACCCCGGGCCGGCTGATCATGGTCTTCGGCGCCGACGGTGACCGAGACACGACAAAGCGAGCCGACATGGGTGCGATTGCTGCCCGCGGAGCGGACGTCGTTGTCGTCACGGACTTTCACCCGCGATTTGAGAACGCCGCAAGCATTCGCGCCACGCTGTTGGCGGCGGCGAGGGATGCGGTGCCGGAGGGTGAATTCTACGAAATAGCCAATCCCCGAGAGGCCTTCCGCAAGGCTCTTTCCCTCGCAGGAGAGGGCGATGCGATCCTGTACGCTGGCCCCGGCCACGAAAACTACCATGAGGTTGCCGGTGTCAAGATTCCCTATTCTGCCCGAGATGATTCCCGCCAGGCTCTCCGCGAAGCGGGGTGGCTGTAAATGATCGCCCTGTCACTGCACCAGATCAACGAGGCTGTTTCCGGCGAACTCTACCTGAGTAAGGGCACCGCAAACGCACAGGTCACGGTGTCGGGCAGCGTGCAAACCGACTCGCGGGAAGTGACCCCGGGATCCATCTTCGTTGCCAAGCCGGGCGCGGTGACCGACGGTCACCTGTTCGCGCCGGTCGCTGTGGAACGTGGCGCCGCTCTCCTCATCGTCGAGCGTCTCCTTGACCTCCCGGTGGATCAAATCGTGGTTTCCGACGTCGTCACGGCCCTCGGTGCCCTCGCGTCATACGTGGTCGAACGGGTTCGATCCGAAGGAACACTGAAGGTAGTGGCCGTCACCGGGTCCAACGGCAAGACGACCACCAAGAATCTCCTCCGCGAGATCCTCACCCGGGTCGGACCAACGGTGGCGGCTCGGGGTTCGTTCAACAACCGGGTCGGCGCCCCGATGACCATGCTCGACGTCACCCAGGAAACGCAATACCTGGTACTCGAAATGGGTGCCAGCGGAGTCGGCTCGATCAAACGGCTGATCGACCTGGTGCGACCCGATATCGGAATCGTTTTGACGGTCGGTCTGGCCCACGCCGAGGAGTTCGGTGGCCTCGATGCCACAGTCCTGACGAAGTCGGAAATGGTGAGGGATCTCGCCGACACGGATGTCGCCGTTCTGAACGCCGATGATCCGCGGGTGGCGGGAATGTCTGATTCGACACGTGCGCGTGTGGTCTACTTCGGTGAGTACGGCAGCGCTGTGGTCCGCGCCTCCGAGGTGCACGGCAGCCGGTCGGGAACGACTTTCGTGCTGACGCTCGCGTCCGGGGAAAGCAGCCCCGTTTCATTTCGGGTACTGGGTGAACACCACGTCACGAATGCCCTTGCCGCTGCAGCTGCCGCCGAGGTGCTCGGGGCTCCACTGGCCGTTATCGTCGCGGCGCTGGAGTCCGTGCACCGCGCAGAGCGGTGGCGGATGGAGGTGCTCGGCGGCCGTGACGGTGTGACGATCATCAATGACGCCTACAACGCAAGCCCCGATTCCATGACTGCTGCTCTCAAGACCTTGGCCCAGATCGTCGAACCGGGTGCTCGCACCATCGCCGTTCTGGGCGAAATGGCCGAGCTGGGTGCTTTGGCTGGTGAGGAACATGACCGCATCGGTTTGCTGTCCGTGCGGCTGAATATCTCGCAGGTGGTCGTGGTCGGCCGCGGTGCGCGTCGCATGCACATCAGCACCATCAATGAGGGCTCTTGGGATGGCGAATCCACCTATGTGGAAACCGCAGACGAGGCCTTCGAACTGCTCCGAACGCTCGTGCGTCCCGGGGACACCGTTTTGGTGAAATCATCGAATTCCGCGGGACTGCGTTTCCTGGGCGACCGGTTGGGAGACCTTTTCTCGTGAGAGCACTACTGATGGCAGGTGCGATGTCGCTTGCCTTCACCCTTTTCCTGACACCGCTGTTCATTCGGCTTTTTCACAAGCTTGGTTGGGGACAGTTCATCCGGGACGACGGACCGAAGAGCCATCATGCCAAGCGCGGTACCGCGACCATGGGCGGGATCATCCTGATCCTCGGGGTTGTGATCAGTTTCTTCACCGCCAAAATCACTCAGGGCGAACCGATCACCGCGTCACCGTTGCTCGTATTGTTCATGATGGTGGGGCTGGGACTCGTCGGGTTCGTCGACGACTTTCTGAAGACCCGCAACCAGCGAAGCCTGGGGCTGGGCGGCTGGTCCAAGATCGCCGGCCAAGTCATCGTCGCCGGAGTTTTCGCGTGGCTGTCTCTGCAATTCCCGAACAGAAACGGGTTGACCCCCGCCTCGACTCACATATCGTTCATTCGCGACACCCCCCTCGATTTCATGAGCCTCGGCGCCATAGCCGGGCTGGTTTTGTTCGTGCTGTGGATCTGCGTGATCGTGGCGGCGACCTCGAACAGCGTCAACGTGACCGACGGACTCGACGGTCTGGCAACCGGATCATCAATCCTCGCGATCGGTTCGTTCATCGTTATCGGGTTTTGGCAGTTCAATCAGTCCTGCTTCAACGGAGGCGCCGATGCAAGCGATTACTACCGCTGTTATGAGATTCGTGATCCGCTCGACCTCGCCGTTGTGTCAGCGGCCATTGTCGGAGGGCTGATCGGATTCCTCTGGTGGAACACGTCGCCGGCCAAGATCTTTCTCGGGGATACCGGGTCGCTCGCCATCGGTGGTGCGCTGGCCGCCCTCGCGATCCTCAGCCGCACCGAACTGCTGCTCGTTCTGATCGGTGGCCTCTTCGTGATCGAGTCGGGCTCGGTCATTGTGCAGCGTGCCTACTTCAAGATCACCAAGGGCAAGCGCATTTTCCTGATGAGCCCGATCCATCATCATTTCGAACTCAAGGGGTGGGCTGAGGTCACTGTTGTAGTGCGCTTTTGGATCATCGGCGGACTGCTCGTTGCGGCGGGTGTGGGTACGTTCTATCTTGAGTGGCTCTCGGCGGTACCCAGCAAATGAGTGCGGACATGAACGGGAATTCCCGTGAGGGTTCGGTAGGTCGCCTTGACCAGCTCACCAGCTGGCATTCTGAGTGGACGGGCCTGAGAGTGGCGGTGCTCGGTCTCGGAGTGACCGGGTTCGCCGCGGCGGACACCCTCGCCGAGCTGGGAGCGGATGTGCTGGTGGTGGCGTCCGCCGCCCCGGATGAACGTGCGCAACTGCTGAATGTGATCGGCGTGGCCCTCGTTCAGGCGGACCTCACCGAAGTGCCGGTTGAACTGGCTGCGCACCGACCGGACGTGCTGGTGGTGTCCCCGGGTTTTCACCCGGACCATCTCCTGCTGCAGTGGGCGAAGGAGCGGGGTATCCCGGTCTGGGGTGATATCGAGCTCGCGTGGCGCTTGCGGGACAAGGTGGGCACCCCGGCGGAATGGCTGCTGGTGACCGGAACGAATGGGAAGACCACCACGGTTCAGCTCACCGCCACCATGCTCGCCGCCGCCGGCCACCGCGTGGCACCGTGCGGCAACATCGGCGTTCCGGTGCTCGATGCCGTGCGTGACCCACAGGGCTGGGATGTGCTTGTGGTCGAGCTCTCCAGTTACCAGCTGCATCACCTGCCGCGCACCGGTCCGGGCGCTCTGGCGCCGTGGTCGAGCGTGTGCCTCAACATCGCCGATGACCACCTCGACTGGCATGGCTCCGCCGAGGCTTATCGAGAGGCCAAGGCGACCGTGTATTTCAACACGGGAGTGGCCTGCATCTATAACAAAGCAGACGTGGCCACCATGCACATGGTGGAGAACGCCGAGGTTCAGGAAGGGGCGCGGGCGATCGGATTCGGGCTCGGTGTTCCGGGGCCCAGCGAATTGGGAATCGTCGACGGCATTCTGTGCGATCGGGCGTTCCTTGATGACCGGTTCGAACGCGCGCTGGAACTCACGACCGTGACCGACCTGGCCGCGGTCGGCCTGGCTGCACCGCACGTCATCTCCGACGTCCTCGCGGCGAGTGCTCTCGCTCGCTCGTTCGGGGTTGAACCCGAAACTGTGCGCGATGCTCTGCTCACTTTCCACCTCGATGCCCACCGCATCGAGGTTGTCGCCGTACAGAACGGTGTGCAGTGGATTGATGATTCCAAGGCCACCAACCCCCACGCGGCCGATGCATCGCTGGCGGCCTTCGATTCCGTTGTCTGGCTGGTGGGAGGCTTACTCAAGGGCGTGGACATTGAGGCTGTGGTCCGCAAGCATGCCCCCCGACTGCGGGGGGCCGTCATCATCGGCGTGGACCGCACCGCGCTTCGTACGGCATTTGCGCGACACGCGCCGTTGGTCCCGGTGTTTGAGATCGATTCAGATGACACTGATCACGTGATGATGAGTGCCGTCCTGACGGCGGCAACGGTAGCGGTCTCGGGAGATGTGGTTCTGCTTGCGCCGGCGGCGGCATCGATGGACCAGTTCGATGACTACGCCGATCGTGGCAAGAAGTTCAATCAGGCCGTGCATGAATTTCTCGGGAGGTGAGCGGTGTGACCACCCCGCCACGCGTCCGGGCACCGCGACCGGTCGGTCGCCCTCCGACGCGCAGCGACGGCCCCGCAGGATCGACTTCCCGTCCGGCCGCTGATTCGAGCCAGGCGGGGCACCATCATCTGAGCGCCTCGGCGCGGATCAACCTCGGACGGGTGTTCCGGGCGGAGTCCGCAAACTACTTCCTGCTGCTCGGAACAACACTGTTTCTCGTGGCATTCGGTCTCGTCATGGTGCTGTCCTCATCATCTGTGGATTCCTATCTGGCGGACGCGGGTTTCTTCGGCGGGCTGCTCAGACAGGGCGGCTTCGCGCTGATCGGCATTCCGCTCATGCTTGTAGCGAGCCGAATGCCGATCGCGTTCTGGAAACGGGTTGCCTGGCCGGCTCTGTTATTCGCGTCTTTTCTGCAGAGCCTCGTCGTTTTCACTCCCCTCGGCTACACGATTGCCGGCAACACCAACTGGTTGTCCATCGGCGGAATTCAGTTCCAGCCGTCTGAGGGCATCAAAATGGCTCTGGTGATTTGGCTGGGAATGATCCTCGACCAGAAGCAGGACCACCTCGACGACTGGCGCCACATCTTCATTCCCGTGTTCGGTGTGGGTGGCGGATCGATTCTGCTGGTCATGATCGGCGGTGACCTGGGCACGGTCATGATCATGGCCGGGCTGCTGTTCGGGTCGCTGTTCTTTGCCGGAGTCAAGCTGCGCTTGCTCGCCATCCCGATCACGGCGGGAATACTCGGCGCTGCCGTGCTGGCCCTGACCAGCAGCAACCGTCTCACCCGCATCATGAGCTTCATGAACGAGGGGTGCGACCAGCTGTCGGGCGCCATCTCCGCGAGCTGCTGGCAGCCCCTTCACGGCACGTGGGCATTGGCCAACGGCGGAATCCTCGGTGTCGGCCTCGGCAACTCAAAAGCGAAGTGGTCGTGGCTTCCCGCCGCCGACAACGACTATATCTTCGCCATAGTGGGCGAGGAACTCGGCTTGATCGGCGCCATCGTGGTTCTGGGCATGTTCATTCTCCTGGCTTTTGCCTTCTTGCGCATTATGCGCCGCAGCACGAGCGTGATGTCCCGCATCACGACGGCCTCGGTGATGGTGTGGATCATCGGGCAGGCCTTCGTGAATATCGGCGTGGTTCTGGGAGTCTTCCCGGTGCTTGGCGTTCCGCTGCCTCTCATCTCCGCGGGAGGAACCGCTTTGCTCACCACACTCGTGGCCATTGGAATCGTGTTGTCCTTCGCGCGCGGTCAACACACAGGGAGTTCTGCTCGATGACGACGTATTTGTTGGCCGGCGGAGGAACCGCCGGTCACGTCAATCCGCTGCTTGCCACCGCGGATGCCCTGCGGGAGCGGGAACCGGATGCTGTGGTTATTGCGCTCGGTACTCGGGAGGGTTTGGAATCCCGACTGGTACCGGGGAGAGGCTATGAACTGGTCTTCGTGCCTCGGGTACCCTTCCCTCGACGCCTCAACCGTCAGGCTCTGAGTTTCCCAGGCAGATTCCACGGCGCTGTATCCGGCGTCGTCGACCTGATCCGTTCCCGGAACGTGGACGTTGTGGTGGGCTTCGGCGGATTTGTGTCAACGCCGGCCTACCTGGCTGCGCGCCGGGCGGGAATACCGATTGCCATTCACGAAGCAAACGCCAAGCCGGGGCTCGCGAACAAGCTGGGGGCCCGCTTCACCAGGCACGTCGGCGTGGCCTTCACGGGAACACCGATTCGGCACGGGCAATTCGTTGGTATGCCCCTGCGGCCCGAGATCGAACACCTCGATCGCAACGGCGTGCGCCGGCAAGCGGAGGAGTTCTTCAACCTTGACCACAGCCGGAAGACGCTGTTGGTGACCGGTGGGTCGTTGGGAGCTCGGCGACTCAACAACACCCTGGTGCAAGCGGCTCCGGAGCTGATTGCGGGCGGCTGGCAGGTGCTGCACATCACGGGTGAACGAAGCGAAGTCAGCGATCCGGGACTGGACCACTATCGGATGATCCGCTATTGCGACCGGATGGACCTCGCGCTGGGGGCGGCTGACTTCGCTGTGTCCCGTGCCGGTGCGGCCACGGTGAGCGAGTTGTGTGCCCTCGGCATTCCCGCCGTGTATGTTCCGTATCCGGTCGGAAACGGCGAGCAGCGTTTCAACGCCGCGGACGCCGTTCGTGCCGGTGGCGCCCTGCTGGTCGACGATTCGGCGTTTTTGCCGGAATGGGTGCACAGCGACCTGATTCCCGTGTTGGCCGACACCCTGCGACTGGGAACCATGGGCCGCGCCGCGGCATCCGTGGGCGTGCGCGACGGTTCAACCCGCATGGTCGAGCTCATCCACCGGGCGCTCACACCTCGCGGGCCCGACCATGGCGCGTAACGTTGTCCCCGCAGCACCAGTTCCTCATTGCATCACCCGATCTGTCATCAAGCCGAGAAGAGCGTAAAACACCGTGATCAAACCCGACCTCACTCTCACCGTCGGCGACAACCTGGGTGCCGTTCATTTCGTCGGTATCGGCGGCTCCGGAATGAGCGGAATCGCCCGGCTTTTCCTCGGCAGGGGTTACACCGTGACCGGGTCGGACGCGAGGGAGTCGGACAACGTTCTGGCGCTTCGCAAGCTGGGAGCCACCATCGCCATCGGCCACGATGCGGCCAACGTCGGCGCAGCAGACACGCTTGTCGTCACCGGCGCCCTGTGGCAGGACAATCCGGAATACGTTCTCGCGACGGAGCGGGGCATCCCGGTCTTGCACCGGGCTCAGGCCTTGGCCTGGTTGATTCGGCATCAACGCCTGGTGGCCGTTGCCGGGGCTCATGGAAAGACGACGTCGACGGGAATGATCGTGACGGGCCTGCTCGGACTCGGTCACGATCCGAGTTTCGTCAACGGCGGTGTCATCGAAGCCCTCGGCGTGAGCTCGGCCGGCGGCACCGAAGACCTCTTCGTCGTCGAAGCGGATGAGTCGGACGGCTCCTTCCTGCTCTATGACACCAACATCGCACTCATCACGAATGTCGATCCCGACCACCTGGACCACTATGGTTCGCTGGAGGCCTTCGAAGCGGCATTCGTTGACTTCGCGCGACAGTCCGCGGAGCTTGTCGTCATATCCTCTGACGATGTGGGCGCCGTGCGGGTGACGACCCGCCTGAGCGAACACCGCGTGATCACGTTCGGTGAGAACCCCTCATCAGACGTCCGGGTCCATTCCATCGTCACGGACGGGCCCGTTCGATTCGTCGTGGCCTGGGAGGGAACGGACTACTCGGCAACACTGCGGATTCCCGGCAAGCACAACGCCATCAATGCAGCCGGAGCGTTCGCCGTACTCGTGGGCCTGGGTCTGGACCCCGCTGCGTCACTGCAGGCAATCTCCGATTTCGGCGGAACCGAGCGGCGTTTTGAGCTGCACGGAACCGTGCGGGGTGTCAGCGTCTATGACGATTACGCCCACCACCCGACCGAGGTGGCGGCCGCCCTGTCGGCGGCCCGGACCGTGGTGGGGGAGGGGCGCATCATCGCCGTGCACCAGCCTCACCTGTACAGCCGCACACGTTTGTTCGCCCAGGAATTCGCCGAGACGCTGGAATCCCACGCCGACGAGACAATCGTGCTCGACGTCTACGGTGCTCGCGAAGATCCCGAACCCGGGGTGACCGGGGCTCTCGTGGCCGATCGGTTCTCCGACCCGTCGCGTGTGGCTTTTATTTCGGACTGGCAGGACGCCGCTGACCACCTCGCGTCAATCGCCCGGGACGGCGATTTTGTCGTGACTCTCGGGTGCGGTGATGTGTACCGCATCATTCCACAGCTTCTCGAGTCCCTCCGTGGGAGCCGTGAATGACTCCGGTCCGCACATGAAGCGGCCAGGGGGCTTCGAGCGACCGTCGGAATTCTCGGACCCGTCGCGGAAGTCGGCGACCGGTGCATCCGGTGACCGGAAGGACTCGGCGCGATCGAAGAAGACAACCGGTGGCGAAACAGCGATACCCCGGGAAGCCAACACCGAGCCCATCGCTGTTCCCCTGGCGTCGGTGTCGGGGATCCGGTCGGGGTCGGCCAGGCGAGGGGCGGAACAGACCGGGACAGCCGTGGCCCAGGCGGTGCTCCGCGCGGCCAGACGGGCGCGCAAAAGGTTCGAACGCGCCGAAGTGCGCCGATTCACGTGGCGTTCCCGTCGGCGTCGGAACCTGTGGCTGATAGGCCTGGGGTCCGTCGTGGTCGTTCTGGGTGGTGTCATCGGTGCCGCTTATTCGCCGCTGATGGCACTGCGCACCGTTGAAGTCGTCGGAACGCAGCGCGTGTCCAACGCGTCGGTGGTTGCGGCCCTCGGCGACCAGATGGGTACGCCCCTGCCGTTGGTTGATTTCTCCCGGGTCAAGAGCGAATTGGCGAAGTTCACCCTCATCCAGAGCTTTGTCACCGAGAGCAGGCCTCCCGGAACGCTCGTGGTACGCATCGTGGAACGTGAACCGATCGGTGTGCTGGCCGGAGACGCCGGCTTCGATCTCGTCGATGCGGCCGGCGTCGTCATCGAGAGCAGCGCGGCGAGACCGGAGGGGTATCCGCAGATCGACGCACCCGATGGCATCAGCAGCGCAGGGTTTCTCGCGGCCGGTGCCGTTATTCACGCGCTGCCGGAGAGCATCCGTTCCCAGCTCGACTCGGTCGCCGCTGAGACGACGGACGATGTGATGCTCAATTTGGTGGGCGGGGCGCGTGTGGCGTGGGGGAGCGCCGAGCAGTCGGACTACAAGGCTGTCGTGCTCGCTGCACTCATGGTGGGGCATCCCGCCGGCACCGTGAACGAATTTGACGTATCCTCGCCCAACAGCGCCGTTTTGCGATGACCGGGCGGAAAAGATTGTGACACTTCCCGACACGCGGGGCCACCTCCCCAGACCGGGACCGGTGGCGCATAACTTCGTAATCAGCAATTGCATACTCAGCATAACTTTAAACTTCGAGTAGAGGTTTAGGGTTCCACCGGAGGCCGGACGTGTCAAACAACCAGAATTACTTAGCGGTCATCAAAGTCGTCGGAATCGGCGGTGGCGGCGTAAACGCCGTCAACCGCATGATCGAGCTCGGCCTCCGCGGAGTCGAGTTCATCGCAATCAACACAGATGCCCAGGCGCTGCTGATGAGCGACGCCGACGTGAAACTGGACGTCGGTCGCGACCTCACCCGTGGGCTGGGCGCGGGCGCGGATCCTGAGGTCGGCCGCCGTGCCGCCGAGGACCATGCCGAAGAGATCGAAGAGGCGTTGGCTGGAGCCGACATGGTCTTCGTTACCGCCGGTGAAGGCGGCGGAACCGGCACCGGTGGCGCACCCGTGGTGGCCCGGATCGCCAAGTCAATCGGTGCACTCACCATCGGAGTGGTCACGAAGCCGTTCGGCTTCGAGGGCAAGCGCCGCCAGGCCCAGGCCGAAACCGGTGTTGCCTCACTCAAGAACGAGGTCGACACCCTCATTGTGGTTCCGAACGACCGCCTCCTCGAAATCAGCGACCGCGGCATCAGCATGCTCGAGGCATTCGCCACCGCTGACCAGGTGCTCCTGGCCGGCGTGCAAGGCATCACCGACTTGATCACCACCCCGGGCCTGATCAACCTCGACTTCGCCGACGTCAAGTCGGTCATGCAGGGTGCCGGCTCCGCGTTGATGGGAATCGGTTCTGCCCGTGGGGCAGACCGTGCCATCAAGGCAGCGGAACTCGCGGTGGCATCGCCCCTGCTCGAAGCGAGCATTGACGGCGCCCACGGCGTGCTGCTGTCGATCCAGGGCGGTTCCAACCTCGGAATCTTTGAGATCAACGATGCCGCCCGCCTGGTGCAGGAAGCGGTTCACCCCGAAGCCAACATCATCTTCGGAGCCGTCATCGATGACACCCTCGGTGATGAGGTGCGTGTCACGGTGATCGCAGCCGGTTTTGACGGTGGAGAGCCCGGCGCGAAGGCCGTCGAGGTGCGGCGTGCTGATCTCGTGGCAGCCGGTGTCGCGTCGGGGGTGGCGTCCGCGGGTGCCGCCGGAACGACAGCGGGTGCCTCGACCGACGCAGGTTCGTTCAACTCGGGATCGTTCAGCGAAGGTGAACTGGCGGCATCTGTCTGGTCCGGTTCGGATTCCGCAGCCGGCGGCGCGAGCGCGGTCGACCCGGCCTTTGAAGAAGAATCCGACGATCTGGACATCCCTGATTTCCTCAAGTAACCCTCCGGGGGCGGCAGCAACAGATTCGGTCGACCGCGGGCTGAGTGAACGATTGCAGGTTGTGCGAAGCGGGATCGAGGACGCAGCACGGGAGGCCGGACGGGCCGCATCGGAGATCACCCTGATCGTCGTCACCAAGTTCCATCCGGTTTCGCTGATTGAGCAGCTGGCGGAACTGGGCGTGCGGGACATGGGTGAGAATCGTCACCAAGAGGTTCAGCAGAAAGCGGCAGAATTGGCGGCGCTTGATCTCACCTGGCATTTCGTCGGTCAGGTGCAGGGCAAGAAGGCTCGGCAGGTTCGGGCCTACGCGAATGTCATCCACTCGGTGGACCGTGCGTCCCTCGTGGATGCGCTGGCGTCGGAAACGTCGGCCGTTGACTGTTTCATCCAGGTCAATCTGACTGATGATCCGGCCAGAGGCGGTGTGAACCCGAATGAGCTTCTGCCGCTGGTGGAGCGTGTTCAAGACACTGCCGGACTTCGGTTGCTCGGACTGATGACGGTGGCACCGCTGCACGTGGAGCCGCGGCGAGCATTCGCTCGCATTCGTGCCCTCAGTGCTGACATACTGCAGAGTGCTCCGCAGGCGACGGCACTATCGATGGGCATGAGCCAGGACTACGCTGAGGCGATTCTGGAGGGTGCGACACACCTAAGAATTGGCACGGCAATCACCGGAAAACGTCCGGATCACAGTTAATCTCGACAGAGAAGCAAACCAACACGGAGGTCGACATGTCCAACCCGCTCAAGAAAACCATGGTCTACCTGGGTCTGGCAGACGAAGAGCTTGAGTACGAGGCGCCTGCTGCAGCTCACGTTTCTGCTGTTCCTGCCGCTTCCGGACACAACTCACAGCATTCTGCCTCCGACCGCGCCAACGCGGCTCAGGCCGGCACGGCGAACAACTCCGGTCGCGCTCCCGTCACCCCGTTGCGTAAGACTTCCACTCCCCAGAATGCGGCTGCGTCTGAAATGAATGAAATACTCACCGTTCACCCCCGTCAGTACCGCGACGCACAGGTGATCGCCGAGTCATTCCGTGATGGAATCCCGGTCATCATCAACCTTTCCCAGATGAGTGACGCCGATGCGCGCCGACTCATCGACTTCGCCAGTGGCCTGTCCCAGGGCCTCTACGGCAAAATCGAACGGGTCACCGCCAAGGTCTTCCTGTTGTCGCCGTCCCACGTCGTCGTCTCCGGCGACAATGTCAATGAAGACTCCGCCGACGAGGCGTCCTTCTTCGCGCAGGCCTAGTACTTCGCGTGGGCCTGCTCGGAAACCTGCTCTATTCTGTTTTTCTTCTCTACTTCTTCGTGCTGTGGGGTCGCTTCATTGTCGACCTGGTGCGCGGAGTCAATCGCGCGTGGCGTCCACAGAACTTCACACTCGTGCTGGTCGAGCTCATTTACACCCTGACTGATCCGCCGGTGCGTTTTTTTCGCCGGCTTGTTCCTGCTCTTCGCATCGGTCCGATCGCCTTCGACTTCGGGTTCACGCTGACGATGCTGTGTTGCATCGTGGGAATGTCCCTGGCCGGCATTCTGCAGCGACTCTGATTCTGGCGGCCGTCGCGTGCGGCAGAGGTCGGTGGGGGCCCCGACTCGCCCGCGAGGGCACACCGTCGCATGGACCCGACCATGTATCCTTAATCGGTAGTGCACCCGCTCCGGCGCGGTGTCGTCGCAGCTCGGTAGCCTGAACTGCACACAAACCAACTGTTCGCATAAGTATCAAGTTCTAAGGGTGGAAAGCCATGGCGCTAACTCCGGAAGATGTAGTCAATAAGCGGTTCCAGTCGACCAAGTTCCGTGAGGGATATGACCAGGACGAGGTTGACGACTTCCTCGACGAGGTCGTTGTCGAGCTGCGTCGCCTCACTCAAGAGAACGAAGAGTTGCGTGCCCGCATCACTGAGGGTGGTGGCGTCATCGCCGAAACCGTCAGTGCCCCGGCGGTCGTCCCAGCCGACGTCGTGCCGGAACCGGTCAAGGCAGCGCCCGCGCCGGTTGCCGCCGTTGTTCCCGAGCCGATCGATGAGACGGCCGGAACCACCAATCTCCTCCAGCTCGCCCGACGCCTCCACGAGGAGCACGTCAAGGAGGGTGCCGAGAAGCGCGATGCCCTCATCGCCGAGGGACACGCCACGGCGGCGCGCGTCATTGCCGAGGCGGAAGCCAAGCAGCGCGAGCAGATGAAGGTGCTCGACCAGGAGCGTTCGGTTCTGGAAACCAAGATCGATGACCTGCGTACCTTCGAACGCGAGTATCGCCTGAAGCTCAAGAGCTACATTGAAGGCCAACTGCAGGACCTTGACGCCTCGTCCTCGGTTGGAGCGGGCGTCAAGAGCGACTCGAAGTCCAGCTTCCAGGGCTTTGGCGCCTAAGACACAAGCGAAGCAGGCTCGCGTGAGCCGGGGTCCTCGTGCGCTGATCCTGTTGGCTGGGATTGCGGTCAGCATCTTTGCGCTCGACCAGGCCAGCAAATTCCTGGTCGTCACCAGAATGACCGAGGGCGAGGTCATCGGGGTTCTGGACGGTGTGCTGAATTGGCACTTCGTTCGGAATCCCGGTGCTGCTTTCTCTCTTGCCAGCGGTTCAACGTGGATTTTCTCGCTGATCGCGGCGGCCGTGGTGGTATTCATCATCTGGTTCGCTCGTCGCATCCGTTCGCTGATGTGGGGCTTGGTGTTCGGCCTGCTCCTTGGCGGAGTGCTCGGTAATCTGACCGACCGACTGTTCCGGGAGCCGAGTTTCGGTGAGGGACATGTTGTCGATTTCATTTCCACGCCATGGATGATTCCCGCTATCTACAATGTGGCGGACATGTCGATCGTGATCAGCATGGTCATCTTCATGGTCCTGACCATTCGCGGCATCGGCCTTGACGGCCAGCGCGTTGTCGAGGAGAAGAAGGGTGCCGCACCGTCATCGTCCCCATCTCCAGCCGTGGTCCCTGCGGTCGAAGTTGATCACCCCGACGAAACCAAGCCTCAGACCGGAACTGCACCATGACTGCTCAAACTCGCTCCCTTCCACTTCCGGACGGACTCGAAGGTGTGCGCGTGGACGCGGGGTTGGCCAAGCTATTCGGTTTCTCCCGCAGCTTCGCCGCTGAGATCTGCGAGCTCGACGGCGTCACCCTTGATGGGGCCGTTGCCAGCAAGTCGGATCGTCTGCATGCGGGCAGTTGGATCGAAGTCACCTGGCAGACCAAGGAGCCCGTCCGGATCATTCCGATAGCGGTTCCTGACCTCACCATCGTTCACGACGATGAGAGCATCATCGTGATCAATAAGCCGGCCGGCGTCGCGGCTCATCCCAGCGTCGGCTGGACGGGACCGACGGTTCCGGGTGCCCTGGCAGCTGCCGGCTACCGCATCGCCACATCCGGTGCCGCGGAGCGAGCAGGAATCGTGCACCGGTTGGATGTGGGCACGAGTGGCCTGATGGTTGTCGCGAAGTCCGAGACCGCGTATACCGCGCTCAAACGGGCCTTCCACGACCGTGAGGTTGAGAAGATTTACCATGCCGTCGTGCAGGGGCATCCGGACCCCCTGGCCGGGACGATTGAAGCTCCGATCGGTCGTCACCCGAGTTCGGCATGGAAATTCGCGGTCATGTCCGAGGGCAAACACGCGGTCACCCATTACGAGACCCTGGAAGCATTCCCCTCGGCGTCGCTGCTGGAGATCCATCTTGAAACGGGTCGAACTCATCAGATTCGCGTACATATGGCTGCCCAGCGGCATCCGTGTGTGGGCGACTCCATGTACGGTGCCGACCCCAGCATCACAGCTCGGCTAGGCCTCGGCCGACAGTGGCTTCACGCCACCCAGCTGGCGTTCACCCACCCTGATTCCCACGAGTGGGTAACCTTCAACGCACCCTATGCGCCCGACCTCGCGCACGGACTTTCCGTGCTGCGTGGAGACTGACCCAGCAGATTGAGCACAGTGAGCACTTCTAAGACCTCGACGGATTCGTTCGTTCACCTCCACGTGCACAGCGAGTACTCGATGCTCGACGGTGCTGCGCGGGTCAAGCCGCTGATCAATGCGGCCGTCGAGCAGAAGATGCCCGCGGTGGCCATCACGGACCACGGCAACGTGTTCGGCGCCTTCGATTTCTGGCGAACGGCCACCGATGCGGGTATCAAGCCCATCATCGGAACCGAGGCGTACATCACGCCCGGGACCGATCGACGTGACAAGACTCGGGTTCGCTGGGGCACCGGTGCGCAGAACCGAGATGACGTCGGCGGAAGCGGGTCATACACGCACATGACCCTGCTCTCCGAAAGTACGGAGGGCATGCACAACCTCTTCCGCCTGTCGTCGAAGGCATCGCTGGAGGGGTACTACTTCAAGCCCCGAATGGATCGCGAGCTGCTGAGTCAGTTCTCCACCGGCCTGATCGGAACCACCGGCTGTGTTGGTGGCGAGGTGCAGACCCGGCTGCGGCTGGGGCAGTACGCGGAAGCAAAGAAAGCCGCGGGGGATTTCCAGGACATTTTCGGCAAAGAGAACTTCTTCTGCGAGATCATGGACCACGGCATCGATATTGAGCGGCGAACCATGACCGATCTGCTCAAGCTCGCCAAGGAGCTCGATCTTCCGTTGGTGGCGACCAACGACCTGCACTACACGCATGCCCATGATGCAACAGCGCACGCCGCTCTGCTGTGCGTACAGTCCGCCTCGACCCTGGACGATCCCAACCGATTCAAATTCGACTCCAATGAGTTCTATCTGAAGACCGCCGCCCAGATGCGGCATATGTTCCGCGACAACCCTGAGGCCTGTGACAACACGCTGCTCATCGCCGAGCGCTGTGAGGTGGAGTTCAACACCAAGGCCAACTACATGCCCCGTTTCCCCTGCCCGGAGGGTGAGAACGAGGAGAGCTGGTTCGTCAAGGAGAACGAAATCGGGCTGGCGAAGCGCTACCCGAACGGTATTCCGGCGGAGGTCCGCAAACGCGCGGATTACGAAATCGGGATCATCATCCAGATGGGCTTCCCCGGGTACTTCCTGGTGGTGGCCGACTTCATCATGTGGTCCAAGCAGCAGGGAATCCGCGTTGGCCCCGGCCGCGGATCGGGCGCTGGATCAATGGTGGCCTACGCGATGGGCATCACCGACCTCGATCCCCTTGTGCATGGTCTCATTTTTGAGCGGTTCCTCAACCCGGACCGAGTGTCCATGCCCGACTTCGACGTTGACTTCGATGAGCGCCGTCGCGGCGAGGTCATCAAGTACGTCACCGAGAAGTACGGCGAGGAACGCGTTGCACAGATCGTCACGTACGGCACGATCAAGGCTAAGCAGGCCCTTAAGGACGCCAGCCGAGTTCTCGGATTCCCTTTCGGAATGGGCGACAAGCTCACCAAGGCCATGCCGCCGGCCATCATGGGCAAAGACGTGCCGCTCACCGGCATGTTCGATAAGGACCACCCCCGATACCGTGAGGCCGCCGACTTCCGTGCCGTCATCGAGTCAGACCCGGAGGCCAGAACCGTGTTCGACACGGCACTGGGGCTGGAAAACCTCAAGCGGCAGTGGGGCGTGCACGCGGCCGGCGTGATCATGTCGTCCGACCCCCTCATCGACATCATCCCGATCATGAAGCGGGAAGCGGACGGCCAGGTTGTCACGCAGTTCGACTATCCGGCATCCGAAGCCCTCGGGCTGATCAAGATGGACTTCCTGGGGCTTCGAAACCTCACCATCATCGACGACACCCTGGACAATATCGAGGTCAACCGCGGCCACCGACCCGTGCTGGAAGACCTGGGCCTGGAAGACCCGGCCGCCTACGAGTTGCTGGCCCGGGGCGACACGCTCGGTGTCTTCCAGCTCGACGGCGGACCCATGCGTTCGCTGTTGCGCCTGATGAAGCCGGACAACTTCGAAGACATCTCCGCCGTGATCGCGCTGTATCGGCCAGGGCCGATGGGGGCCAACTCCCACACCAACTACGCGCTGCGCAAGACCGGGCAGCAGGAGATCGTCCCGATCCACAAGGAGCTCGAGGAAGCCCTGTCCGACGTGATCGGCAACACGTACGGGCTGATCGTATACCAGGAACAGGTCATGTCGATCGCCCAGAAGCTGGCCGGTTTCTCCCTGGGTGAGGCTGACCTGCTTCGCCGTGCCATGGGTAAGAAGAAGAAGTCCGAGCTGGACAAGCAGTTCGAAGGCTTCTCCAGCGGCATGAAGGCCAACGGCTACTCCATGGATGCCGTCACCACCGTCTGGAACATCCTGCTGCCGTTCTCCGACTACGCCTTCAACAAGGCACACTCGGCCGCGTACGGTGTTCTGTCGTACTGGACGGCTTACCTCAAGGCCAAGTACCCGGCGGAGTACATGGCGGCCCTGCTCACCAGTGTGGGAGATTCTCGCGACAAGCTCGCTTTGTACCTGAACGAGTGTCGCCGGATGGGCATCCAGGTGCTCGCCCCCGACGTGAATGAATCAATCGGTTTCTTCGCCGCCGTCGGAACGGACATCCGCTTCGGCTTGGGCGCCGTGCGAAACGTGGGTTTCAACGTGGTGGATGCCATACGAACCACACGGGACGCGAAGGGACGCTTCGAATCGTTCCATGACTTTCTCCGCAAGGTTCCGCTGCAGGTAGCCAACAAACGCACGATCGAATCCCTCGTGAAAGCGGGCGCGTTCGATTCGCTCGGGGCGACCCGCCGCGGCATGGTCGAGATTCATGAGTCCGCCGTGGAATCGGCGGTGAAAATCAAACGGGAAGAGGTCAACGGAAACATCGGTTTTGACTTCGACAGCCTGTTCGACGAACCGCAGGACACGGACCAGGTGCCCGAACGCCCCGAATGGAGCAAGAAAGAGAAGCTCGCCTTCGAACGGGACATGCTCGGCCTGTACGTGTCCGACCATCCGCTCGCGGGACTCGAGATCCCGCTCGCCAAGCACGCCAGCACGTCCATCGCGGATCTCATCGCGTCCGAGACGACCGAGGACGGCGACACGGTCACCGTGGCCGGCCTGATCACGAGCGTGCAGCACCGCACCGCGAAGAAGTCGGGCAACCAGTACGGCATGATCCAGGTCGAGGACTTCGGGGGAGAGATCACGGCAATGTTCATGGGCAAGGCCTACGTCGAATTCGCTCCGGAACTTGTCAACGACTCCGTGGTGGTGGTTCGCGGTCGGGTGAGCATGCGCGACGACGGCATGAACCTGCATGCCTTCAGCGTGTTCCAACCCGAACTCGGTCAGGCCTCCGATCAGAGTACGGTGTCTCTCACCGTGACCGAAGCCCGGGCCACAACCGACACCGTGCAGGCGCTGGGTGAGATCCTGTCGCGGCATTCCGGTGACGCCGAGGTGCGGCTCCGGCTCGTGAAGGGTGACACGGCGCGGGTATTCGAGCTGCCGCATCGCGTGACGGTCAGCGCGGACCTGTTCGGAGAACTCAAGAGCATTCTGGGTCCGAACTGCCTCACCTGAATCACGCGGCCACCGGCCGGCACCATTCGTCAGGGCACCCCGACATCGGGAACTCGGGCGGGTCGTTCCGCGCGCCGGGTGCGTAGGTATTCTGGAAACATGAAAAAGTTCGAGCCCATCTACAGCACGGCGATTGCAGTGGGGCGCACACTGTTCGCAGGCTTGAGGCTCCGAGCGTCGTTGACAGGTGCAGGCAATCTGCCCGCAACCGGCGGCGCGGTGCTGGCCATCACTCACTTCGGCTACCTTGACTTCGCCCTGGTCGAGTGGCAGATGTGGCACCAGAACCGGCGGCACATCCGTTTCCTGGCCAAGAAGGGTGCCTTCGACCAACCTGTCGTCGGCATGCTCCTGCGGGGCATGCGCCATATATCGGTGGACATGAGCAGCGGCGCGGAGGCTTACAGCCAGGCGGTGGCTGCGCTTAAGAATGGTGAAGTGCTCGGCGTCTTCCCGGAAGGGGGCGTCAACGCGTCTTTCAACGTGCGAAAGCTGAAGACGGGAACCGTTCGGATGGCCGCCGAGGCTGGCGTGCCGATCGTGCCGATCGCTGTCTGGGGCGGGCACCGGGTTCTCACCAAGAACCATAAACCCACTCTCCGCGAGGCGTATCGCGTTCCGGTCTTCTTCGCCGTCGGAAAACCGGTCACCGTCGAGCCGGGCGACGACCCGGAGCTAGCCACGTCCTCCCTGCACGATTCCCTGCAGGTGCTGGTTGACGAACTCCAGGCCGGTTACCCGGTTCCGGGAGCCGGCCGGTGGTGGCAGCCGGCGCACCTCGGCGGCACGGCTCCGACCCCGGCGGAGGCCGCCAGGGTTGAAGCCGAACGCCAGCGGCGCAAGGCCGAGGAGGCGGCCAAGAAACCCTGACCAGCTGAAACGGGTCGATCAGGTCTGATGCACGAGGTCAGATGGCCGCACCGGGAAGGCGGTACGTGCGCTCGTGATACAACAGGGCGTCGTCGTCGTCGCCGATGCCTCCACCTTCGATCTGCACCACGACCACGGCGCTGTTGTGTACCGCCAGCCGCTCAACGATACGTCCCACCATCCAGGACGTGACGTCGTTGAGGACGGGGAGCCCGTGTGGTCCCACATGCCAGTGGTCGCCGGCGAATCTGTCTTGGCTGGGTCCGGCGAGCTTCTCCGCGACGAGGCGGTTGCGAGAACCGAGCATGTGGATGATCACCCGCTCGTTGGAGGCGATCGCGGGCCACGTGCTCGCCGACCTCGCCATGTTGAACGTGGCCAGCGGCGGCACTGCAGACAGGGAGGCGAGGCTCGTAGCCGTGAACCCAGCCGGGGAACCGTCTTCCGTGAGCGTCGTCACCGCGGCGACTCCGGCCGCGTGTCTCCGGAAGGCGTGTTTGAACGCCGTGAGATCGAGTGGCGCATTGACATCGACGTCAAGCGGCGGAGTTGGGGAAGCGTCGGTAAATCGGGACGCAGCTGTGTCATTCATACGTAACCAACAATCTGTTCGCTTCCCAGACTATTCCCGGTGGCGCACCTTGGCCGTTAGGCTGGTCATGATGATTCAGACTATTGACCTTCGAGGAACCCTTGCCACGCCCGCAGCGTTTCTGGCCGCCGTGCCCCGTGCTGCGACGAGTGTGGCGTCGGCCAGCGATATTGCGGCCGATTTGATCGAGGATGTTCGGACCCGGGGGAGCGCCGCTCTTCTCGATCAGGCGGAACGCCTCGATCACGTGCGTCCGGCCCAGGTGAGGGTTCCAGACCACCACCTGACGGAAGCCCTCGCCGGTCTCGATCCGGCGGTGCGGATCGCCGTGCAGGAGACCATTCGCCGGGTGCGGCTCGCGAGTGCCGCCCAGGTTCCCCCTCTGGTCACGACCACGATCGAACCAGGGGCGACCATCACTCAACGGTGGCAACCGGTCAACCGCGTGGGCCTCTACGTACCCGCCGGCAAAGCGGTGTACCCGTCCAGCGTCGTGATGAACGTTGTCCCGGCTCAGATAGCAGGTGTCGCGTCGATTTCGCTCGCTTCGCCGCCCCAGAGCGCATTCGGTGGGCGGGTGCATCCGACGATCCTCGCAGTTGCCGCTCTGCTCGGGGTCGATGAGGTCTATGCCATGGGCGGTGCCGGGGCCATCGGGGCATTTGCCCACGGTGTGCCGGATCTGGAGCTGGACCCCGTGCAGATTGTCACGGGACCGGGAAACGTCTATGTCGCTGCGGCCAAACGGTTGGTGCGCGGGCACGTCGGCATCGATTCCGAAGCCGGGCCGACGGACATCCTGGTTATCGCGGATGACACGGCTGACCCGCTGCTCGTGGCGGCTGACCTGGTGAGCCAGGCCGAACACGATGAACTGGCCGCTGCCGTTTTGGTGACCGATTCGGTTCGTCTTGCCGATGCTGTCGCTGCGCGTCTGGTGACGTTGGCGGCGTCAACGACCCACTCGGCACGTGTGACGGCCGCGTTGGGTGGCCAGCAGTCGGCGATCGTCCTTGTTGATGATCTCGCCGCGGCGGCCGTCTTCAGCAATGCGTTCGGGCCGGAACATCTCGAGATCCAAACTCGTGAGCCGCACGATGTGCTGGAAACAATCGAGAATGCGGGCGCCATCTTCCTCGGGGCGCACTCACCGGTGAGCCTGGGCGACTACTCGGCGGGATCCAATCACGTGCTTCCCACGGGCGGCCAGGCACGTTTCTCCTCGGCCCTGGGCGCCTACACGTTCCTTCGTCCGCAGCAGATCGTGACGTACAGCCGGGAGGCCCTGCGCGCGGTCGCCGCGAACATCGCGGCCTTCTCCGCCGCCGAAGACCTGCCCGCGCACGGTGATGCTGTGACCGCGCGCTTCGAACACTGACGGCTGTGACGTGCTGACGTGCTGACGTGCTGACGTGCTGACGTGCTGACGCGCTGACGCGCGTCGCGGCCGTTGCCGGTGGGGCGGCGGGGGGCAGGCCCAGGCACGTCCAGCGCGGTAGGGTGAGATCACTATGTTTTGCCCGTTCTGTCGCCACCCAGACTCCCGAGTCATCGACTCGCGTACGAGCGACGATGGACTCTCCATCCGCCGCCGTCGCCAGTGCCCGGAGTGCGGCCGTCGATTCAGTACGACCGAGACGGCCAGCCTCAACATTGTGAAGCGCAGCGGTGTCGTTGAGCCGTTCAGCCGGGAAAAAGTCGTCACCGGCGTTCGCAAGGCCTGCCAAGGCCGGCCCGTCACGGATTCGGATCTTGCCCTGCTGGCGCAGAAGGTTGAGGAGACCATCCGGCAAACCGGTGCGTCCCAGATCGACGCGAACGATATCGGCCTCGCCATCCTCACCCCGCTGCGTGACCTCGATGAGGTGGCGTACCTCCGGTTCGCAAGTGTTTATCAGGGTTTCAGCTCACTGGAAGACTTCGAAGGGGCCATTAGGCAGCTTCGTCAGGAGCATGCGAATGCACATTCCGCCCCGGCGAACGCGGCCGCTGCCGACGCAGAAGGACGCTGAGACTGTCGTGTACCCCCTTTTCTTCTCGCTGGTGCTGAGGCGCCTCGATCCGGAACGCGCGCACCACCTGGCGTTCACCGTCATCAAGCTGCTGCCTGCGCTGGGTGTCGGGCGGATTGTGCATCGTTTCACCCGACCGAGAACCGATTTGGGCGTGGACGCCCTCGGACTGCACTTCGATTCGCCGTTCGGCGTGGCCGCGGGTTTTGACAAGGATGGCGAGGCGGTCATCGGACTGGGCAATCTCGGCTTCGGCCATGTCGAAGTCGGCACCCTGACCGCCGTCGCTCAGCCTGGCAATCCTCGGCCACGCCTCTTTCGGCTTGTCGCCGATCGTGCCGTCATCAATCGGATGGGTTTCAACAACAACGGTGCGCGGGCGGCCGTATCCCGGTTGGCTCGTGTTCGCGAGGTCCCGGGGCGGCCGGTTCTGGGGATCAACATTGGCAAGAGCCGGGTCACCAGCGTCGACGACGCCACCGAGGACTACCTCACGAGCACGCGGCTCCTCGCCCCGGTGGCCGACTATCTTGTTGTCAACGTGAGCTCGCCCAACACGCCCGGCCTGCGCGGGCTTCAGCAGATCGACAGGTTGGCACCGCTGCTGGCCGCCGTCAAGGAAAGCGCCGGCAGCACACCCCTTCTGGTGAAGATCGCTCCCGATCTCAGTGACGAGGAGGTCGGGCGCATTGCCGGGCTGGCCGTGGAACTCGGACTCGACGGAATCATCGCGACGAACACCACACTGTCCCGCGAAAATCTTCGGACGGATCCGGCCACCGTCGCAGCGGCCGGGGCCGGTGGCTTGTCCGGCGCTCCGCTGAATGCTCGTTCCCTCGCGGTGCTTCGGCTGATTCGTCGGGTTGTCCCCAGTGGGTTTTGTATCATCTCTGTGGGCGGTGTGGACACTGCCGAACAGGTGGCGGAACGCTTGCTCGCCGGGGCGACCCTGGTGCAGGGTTACACGGCGTTCCTGTATCGCGGACCGCTGTGGGCGCGGCAGGTCAACCGAGGGCTGGATCGCCTGAGCTCACCCCGTTCCGCCGTGTCCTAGGGCATTCGCCGCCCTGCTGACCGACCGATCCGGAGCGTGGCCGTGGTCGAAATGCCCGGCACCGGCTGCATCAAACCGGGACCGACGAACATCACACCAGACCGTAGGCTGCCAACTGGTCGGACAGGCTGGAGCCGTCGGGTCCGTACACCCACGGTGTTTGCGGGGTTCCTTCGATTGCGTCCTTCGATCTGCTCCCGGCCAGAACAGCTTCACTCGGCGACAGCTGGCGAATCGCGACCGCGGCCACGCTACCCGGGAAGTCCTGAAGGAACTCACTGTAGATGGCTTCGTCGTGCTGCCCGTCATCACCGATCAGGATCCATTGAATCTCGGGGAATTCCTGTGCGAGTCGGCGGAGGTTCTCCCGTTTGTGTTCTCGGCCGCTTCGGAAGAGGCGGTCGTGTGTGGGGCCCCAGTCCGTCAGCAGGAGGGTGCCGGCGGGGTATAGATTGCGGGAGAGGAACCGGGTGAGGGTTGGTGCCACGTTCCACGCCCCGGTCGAGAGGTAGATCAGCGGGCCGCCCGGCGACGCTGCGGATAGCCGTTGCAGGAACACGGCCATACCCGGCGTGGGTACCCGCGCGTGTTCGTCGAGCACGAACGTGTTCCAGGCCGCGAGCAGGGGACGGGGCAGAGTCGTCACCATCACCGTGTCGTCGACGTCGGAGACCACCCCGTGGGTGGTTCCGGGAGCCACGATGAACAACGGGGCTTCCTGTACCGCTGAATTCTCCGTGTGGAGGCGAGCAACATGCCAGCCGGGCGAGAGAGAGACGGCAACAACCGTATCCACCACTCCGCCGCGATCGGCCTTGACCTGGTGCGTCTCTCCGTTGATCTCAATAGTGACGGTGACGGCATTCACCGGAACGCTGGTGAAACTTCTCCAGCCCCGGATGCCAGCGTCACGGCCGTCGGATCGGGGGCGTTTCTCGCGAGTTGCGGCCCCGGGTTTGTCCGGCCGTGCCAGTAGCACGCGGCAGAGGATGCGCACCCATTCGGTGGATCCGTAACCGGTGAAGGGGATGACGGTCGGTAGATGGCCGCGTTTTCGGGCGAAATTTTCCCGACGATCGTGGAGCCAGTCTTCTATCCGGGCGGCTCGGTGCATCATCTGAGCCGGAGTGAGCGCAATCGGCTGTTTGTCTCGGGACTCTGGCACGGTTCAAGTCTCTCACGCGCCGTGCCGTCAACGGTCATGTCACCCTGTCCACCCCGAAAATAGGGATGCGGAGCTTGCTCCCGTAGTATAAGGGATCATGTTCTAGGGGGATTTATGTCGCATGTCGATTTTATAGGTGAAGACGTAGTAGCCCCTGGCCAACAGGGACGCGCCGAACCGATTCAACAGCGCAGTGCAGCGCGCCTGTCTGGTCTGCTGGATGCTGCGGCTTCGGTTGTGGATGAGGTCGGGTTTGACAGGATCACCACGGCCATGATCGCGGAACGGGCCGGTGCCTCCATCGGAACGGTGTACCGGTACTACCCCGACCGTGTTGCAGTCTTGAACGCGCTTCACGAGCGCGCTGTACTCCGGTTGCGACAGCGCGTAGCCGCTGAGCTTGACGCCAACAAGCCCGAAACCTGGTGGGATGCCGTTGATGGAGCCATCACTGCGTTCGTGAGCCTGTATCGGTCGGAGCCCGGGTTTCGTATTCTGAACTTCGCTGACCGCGAAGTCCCCGCGATCGACGACGCCGACCTGGAATCGGTTTCGTTCGCCCGTCAGCTGGCGGATGCCTTCGCCGACGAATTCGGTCTTCCGCACGAACCGGACCTCACCTTCCGGCTCGAGGTGGCGGTCGAGTTGGCGGACGCTCTGCTGTCCCGGGCATTTCAGGTCGACCCGCTCGGGGATGAGCGTTTCATCGCGGAATGCCGTCGGGTACTGCACGCTTACCTCGTGAGTTTCTACGGTCCGAGCGTGCCGTTGACCTTCGATCGCGTCTCCTGACACCGTTGAATATCTGACCCGTCGACCGTGGCGGGCATGCTGGACGACGATCGGTTTGGCTCTGGGCGCGAACCGTGGTTGGCTCATACATCTGGTTTGTGTCGATAGGACCTGCCGCGAGGAATGAGCCACCTGCATGATCGAGTTTCGTTCGGTATCCAAGCAGTTCCCTGACGGCACGGTAGCCGTCAAAGATTTCAGTCTCGTGCTGCCCTCGCGGCGCACCACCGTTCTGGTGGGTTCCTCCGGCTCGGGCAAGACGACCCTCCTGCGAATGATCAATCGAATGGTTGATCCGACCAGTGGTTCCATTGAAATCGACGGCTCCGACATCAGTACGCTCGAACCGGTCGGGCTCCGACGCAGCATTGGTTACGTCATGCAGAATTCCGGCCTGCTCCCGCACCGGACCGTGGTCGACAACGTGGCAACGGTACCGATGCTGCTCCGAGTGCCGCGCCGGCAGGCCAGAGCCGCAGCGCTGACCCTGTTGGACACGGTAGGTCTTGACCGTTCACTTGCCGACCGATACCCGAGTCAGTTGTCCGGTGGGCAGCAACAAAGGGTGGGCGTAGCGCGCGGCCTGGCGGTCGACCCGAACATCCTGCTGATGGATGAGCCGTTCGGTGCGGTCGACCCCATCGTGCGCGCTGAGTTGCAGCAGGAGCTGCTGCGGCTGCAGCGCGAGCTGGACAAGACCGTGGTCTTTGTCACCCATGACATCGACGAGGCTTTCCTGCTTGGAGATCAGGTGGTCATCCTGAAGAAGGGCGGCTTCATCGCCCAGGTCGGCAGCCCGGCGGAGATTCTGGCCCACCCGGCAGATGATTTTGTGGCGAGTTTCGTCGGGGCTGACCGCGGCAAGCGTGCCCTGCACATCGAGAACCACGGTGACGGGGGTGTGCTCGTGGACTCGGACGGCCGTTTGGCCGGGGTCCTCGTCGGCGGCTCCGTACCCGGCGACACGGCCGCTGCGGCCGGCTCCGACACAAAGGCCGGCCCCGTCTCGGGCCCGGGCGCCCCAGCGCAGGGTGGGGGTTCGCAGTGACCTGGATTTGGTCGAATATGGACCTGATCTGGGATCGCACCCTGGATCATCTGGTCTTGAGCGTTCCGCCGATCATCCTCAGCTTCGTATTTGCGCTTCCGCTGGGGTGGCTTGCACATCGCTACCGAGCGACTCGGGGCGTTATCCTCACCTCGGTCGGGTTGCTCTACGCCGTGCCGTCGCTTCCCCTCTTCGTCGTACTGCCATTCCTGGTGGGGACCACTCTGCGTTCCCCTCTGAATCTGATCATCGCCCTCACGCTCTACGGCGTTGCCCTTATGGTGCGCGTGGTCGCCGATGGGCTGGCCTCGGTTGATCGTGACGTGCGGCAGTCCGCGACGGCCGTGGGCTTCTCAGGTCGCAACGAATTCTGGCAGGTGCAACTGCCGCTGGCCGGCCCGGTGCTGCTCGCCGGCATGCGTGTCGTGGCCGTGAGCACGGTCAGTCTCGCAACCGTTGGTGCCGTGATCGGGGCCCCGAGCCTCGGCACACTGTTCACGGACGGTCTGCAGCGCGGTATTGAGGCGGAGATCATCGCCGGCATCGTGGCGACCGTGGCGCTGGCCTTGATTCTGGACGGGGCATTGGTGCTTTTGGGACGCCTGCTGATGCCGTGGACCCGTGCGTCGCGAATCGCGGCACCGGCTCCGGCTCCGGCACAACCCAACCCCACGAAAAGGGAGGTCGGTGTATGAACTTCTTCGCCGACGCTCTGCAGTGGCTGATCGATCCGGTCAACTACGTGGGGTCCAATGCCATCGGCCTTCGCCTTGTGGAGCATCTGGGCTTTACGCTGCTGACCCTGGTTTTCGCATCCGTGATCGCCATTCCGCTCGGCTTCCTCATCGGTCACACCGGCCGTGGTCGCGGAGTGGCCGTGGCAACATCAGGAGCCTTCCGTGCCATACCGACCCTGGGGTTGCTCACCCTGGTGGCCCTGTCCGTGGGAATCGGGCTCACCGCGCCTTATGTCGCCCTGACCGTGCTCGCTATTCCGCCGATTCTTGCGGGTGCGTACGCCGGTTTTGAAGCGATAGATCGCACGATCATCGATTCCGCACGCTCCATGGGCATGTCGGAGGGTCAAATCGTGCGGAAGGTGGAGATTCCGCTGAGCCTTCCGCTGCTGATCGGCGGACTGCGATCGGCCACCCTGCAGATCGTCGCGACGGCAACCCTTGCCGCGTACATCGCTGATTTCGGGCTCGGCCGCTACCTGTTTGCGGGGTTGAAGACCCGAGACTATGCCGAGATGCTGGGTGGATCGGTCCTGGTTATCCTGCTCGCGCTCGCGCTCGAAGGACTCTTCACCATCATGCAGAAACTGGTCGTCCCTCGCGGGGTTGCGGCGGGCCAGCCCACAGACATCCGGTCCGGTTCCCCATCGGCCCGGTGATGGAATTCGCCATCATGAAAGGAAAAGCATGTTCACAGTAAAAAGAGGCCGACTCGCGCTCATCAGTGCTGTCGCGGTTGGGGCCGTCGTAGCCCTTGCAGGGTGTGCGTCCAGTGATCCCCTGGGCACCGGAAGTAGCGCCGGCGGCGCGTCCGACACGCTCGTCGTGGGATCACAGGCGTACTACTCGAATGAGATCATCGCCGAAATCTACTCTCAGGCCCTTGAGGCGAACGGATTCACCGTTGACCGACAGTTCAACATCGGCCAACGTGAGGTCTACCTGCCGGATCTGGAAGCCGGCGGCATCGATGTGTTCCCCGAATACACCGGAAGCCTGCTTCAGGCGCTCAAGTCTGACGCTCCAGGCGGGACCAGCGACGAGGTCTACACCCAGCTCACCGAGGCGCTTCCGTCCGGACTGAGGGTTCTGGACAAGGCCGCGGCCAGCGACCAGAATTCCTGGACGGTCACCCAGGCCTTCGCCGACACGTACAACCTCACCGACATCGCGTCGCTCACAAACGTGACGGAGCCGATCACGGTCGGCGGTAACTCCGAGCTCGAGACGCGCCCCTACGGGCCGACCACGCTCAAGGAGAAATACGGCATTGAGACAGCCGGATTCGTGCCCGTGGAAGACAGTGGCGGACCGCTGACCGTGAAGGCGCTCGTTGACGGTCAAATTCAGTTGGCCAATATCTACACGGCAGACCCGAACATCAAATCGAACAACCTCGTTGCTCTCGCGGACCCGGACGGTCTCTTTTTCGCCGACAACGTGGTACCGGTTGTGTCGGAAAAGGTGAACAACACGGCAGCTGATGTTCTGAACAAGGTCAGCGGCGCACTCAGCGCCGAGAACCTCGTCAGTATGAACGCCGAAAGCAAGAACGACCAGACATCAGCGGATGTCATTGCTGCCGCATGGTTGAAGCAGGCAAACCTCTTCTAGTCCCGCTGTAGACGACGGAGATCGTCGACATGCTGCTCGCCTGAGGTTCAGGCCGGCAGACATGCCGAGGGTCTCCGTCGTTTTTTTTGTTCCTGCTGCGAGTCAGGCGGACAGCAGCACCACGGCCGGGGTCGTCACCAGAATGAGGGCCGTCACCAGGGTGAGAACTGTTGCTGTGTGGGAAAGCGGGGGCAGCGGGCTCATCAATCGTTGAACGCGCGGTGCCACCAACCGTTGTTCCGGCAGGTAAGTCACGAACTCCGGCGACGCGGATGCATCCGGTACGGCGGCAGGCTGCTGGCCGAGGCCCACGAGGGCAATCGCTGTCGCCAGGGTGCGATCGTCGACCACTCGACGGGCCCGGTCGTCTGCGAGCATCTCCACGAGCAGTGCGACGGCGTTTTCGGCCCGATTGGCGATGGGGAACCACGGTAGGGCACTGCGCCAGGACTTGAAGGCGAGCAGCATGAGATAGTGCTGCTGTCTCAGGTGCGCCTGCTCGTGCTCGATCACTCCGCGCAGCTGATCGGCATCCAGCAGCCGGAGCAGGCCGTTGGACAACACCGTGGCCGATCGAGTCGCCCCAGGAAGGCAGTACGCGACGGGCGCGGCGTAGTCGATCACGCGCATGCCGGGCCGATCGGGCAACGGATCACTCAGGAGATCGATGAGGTGGTGGTGGCGGAGACGCTGCCGCTCGGCGCGAAGGAACGTCGAAGACAGGTTCAACACGAGATGGGTGCCGAGCAGAAGAGCCCCGCAGAGTGCCAGAACATGGGCGAAGGTGGTTCCGGTCGGCAGCGATCCGACCGCGAGGGCGGTTCCGAGGCCGGCCACGCCCGCAGGCAGGTTCGGGCCGAACGGAATCAGTCCGTAGCACAGCAAGGACCCGATCATCGAGACGCCGCCGGCGAGGGCGATGCTGTGCCACAAAGCAAGGGCAACGCCGGGGGATCGGCTGGGCCAGCGGGAACCGGCCAGCGCCACCGGAACCGGCCACGCCAACGCGAACGCGACCGAGCCGAGGATTAGCGCAGCGGCCAGCACGGGAGCGGCAGCGGTCGAACGAGTTCTGTCACGGACGGATGGGGGCGGCCGGGCCGAGGAGCTCGCGCAGCGTGGCCGCCTCCGCGGGGGTGACGTTGCCGATGAAACGGGCGAGGGCTTCCTCGCGGTCGGGAACGGAACCCAACACCTGGTGCATGAGCTGCGCAGTGTGTTCCGCACGAGTGGTGACCGACGTGTACAGGTGCGGGCGCACGGCCCGGTCGCGAGCAACAAAGCCCTTCGCTTCGAGTCGCGACAACACCGTGAGCACGGTGGTTGTAGCCAGGGGTTTTGCGTCGGCACGGGCGTCAGAAGGCTCAGCCAGCCGGTCCCGGAGGTCGGTCGCCGACAGCGGCTGCTCGGTGTCCCACAGGACATCCATGATCATCCGTTCCAAAACTCCCAAACCGCCCATAGAAACCAGTGTACGTCGTAATCGGTCTTTTCTACGCCGCGTAGAAGGTATTCTTCTACAAGACGTAGAAATAATGCTGGAGGGCATATGAACGACTTGCTGGATCCGCTACTCCTCTCCCGGTGGCAGTTTGGTTTGACCACGATTTATCACTTCCTTTTCGTGCCGCTCACCATCGGTATGGCGCTTACCGTCGCGATATTCCAGACGGCCTGGGTGCGCACCGACAAGGCTAAATACCTGCAGCTCACGCACTTCTTCGGCAAGATTTTTTTGATCAACTTCGCCATGGGCGTCGTCACCGGAATCGTGCAGGAGTTCCAATTCGGAATGAACTGGTCCGACTACTCTCGCTTCGTCGGTGACGTGTTCGGCGCGCCGTTGGCCTTCGAAGGAATCATCGCCTTCTTCCTGGAAGCCACGTTCATCGGGCTCTGGATCTTCGGCTGGGACAAGCTGCCCAAAAAACTCCACCTGGCCACCATCTGGCTCACCGTGCTGGGCAGCATCACGTCGGCGTATTTCATCCTGGCGGCCAACGCGTTCATGCAGAACCCCGTCGGGTACGCGATCAATGCCGAAAAGGGGCGTGCAGAACTCACGAGTATCGGGGAGCTACTGACGAACCCGATCGCCCTCGCCGCATTCCCGCACACCATTTTCGCGTGCTTCATGGTGTCGGCTGGACTGATCATTTCGGTGGCGGCCTGGCACCTGGCCCGTAACCAGCATTACGAGACCATGCGTCCGGCACTTAAATTCGGCCTGTGGATGATGGTCATCGCCGGTATCGGAACGACCCTCGCCGGCGACCAGCTCAGCGTGATCATGGGCGAGGTTCAGCCGATGAAGATGGCGGCGGCCGAAGCGCTCTACCACACGGCCACCGGGGCGAATGCGAGCTTCTCGCTGTTCACCCTCGGTACGCCGGACGGCGTGCATGAACTGTTCTCCATCCGCATTCCCTACCTGTTGTCCTTCCTGTCGACCCACACTCTGGACGGCACCGTGCAGGGCATCAACAACCTGCAGGCGCAATACGTGGACATCTACGGCCCCGGGGACTACACGCCCACCATCTGGATCACCTATTGGGCTTTCCGCTGGATGATCGCGCTCGGCCTGCTGCACATGCTTGTCGCCGTCGTGGGGCTGTTCCTCACCCGCAAGGGTCGGATGCCCACTCAGAACTGGGTGTGGAAGCTCGCTATTTGGAGCTTCCCGGCGTCGTTGCTGGCCATGACGGTCGGCTGGGTGTTCACCGAAATGGGACGACAGCCCTGGCTCGTCTTCGGGCTGCTGAAAACACAGGACGGCGTCTCGCCCGGGGTGACCGGCGTGGAGATCCTGATCTCGCTCATTGCCTTCACAGTGCTGTACGGCATCCTCGCGGTGGTCGAATTCCGGCTCATCGTTCGTGCGGTTCAGAAGGGTCCCGACGACGCGCCCGAGCTTGATGAGGCCGGCGAACTCACCCGTGCGGTCACGGTTTACTAGGCGACGGGCAGACAGGAAAACATCATGGATCTCAATACTCTCTGGTTCTGGATAATCGCCTTCATGTTCATCGGGTACTTCGTACTGGACGGATTCGACTTTGGCGTGGGCATGTCCCTACCGTTTCTGAGCAAGGACGACACCGACCGTCGCGTGCTGATCAACACGATCGGCCCCGTGTGGGACCTCAACGAAACCTGGGTGATCGTTGCCGGCGCGTCGCTGTTTGCCGCCTTCCCGGAGTGGTACGCCACCATGTTCAGCGGGTTCTACCTGCCGCTGTTGCTCATCCTGCTGGCCCTGATCGTGCGGGGCGTGTCGTTCGAGTACCGGCACCAGCGTCCGGAATCCGAATGGAAGAAATGGTTCGACGGCATGATCATCGTGGGGTCGGCGGTGCCAGCCCTGCTCTGGGGCGTGGCTTTCGCCAACATCGTGCGCGGTGTTCCCCTCGACGCAGACTTCAACTACACAGGAACCGTGTTTGATCTGCTCAACCCGTACGCGCTCCTGGGCGGCCTCACCACTCTGCTGCTCTTCTTCACACACGGCGTGACCTTCATCACGCTCAAGACCGAGGGGAACATCCGGCTCCGGGCCCGTCGGCTCGCGGTGCGGTCCGGATCGATCACCATCGCGGTTACCGCGAGCTTCCTGATCTGGACCACGTTCGCCTACGGAACGCTTGCCTCCGGTCTGCTTGCTGCGGGTGCGGCGGTCACGCTGGTGATGTCGTTCGTGGCAAACCTCAAGGGGGCGGAACGACCTGCCTTCGGCCTGATGGCCGTGACCATTGGCCTCGCCGTACTGACCCTGTTCGCATCCCTGTTCCCCGATGTTATGCCGGCGAGCAACAATCCAGCCAACAGCCTCACGATCGAGAACGCCTCATCGTCGCCCTACACCCTCACGGTGATGAGCTGGACGGCACTGATCGCGCTGCCCGTGATCCTGGGCTACCAAGGCTTCACCTACTGGGTGTTCCGCAAGCGGATCGGGCGTGCTCACATCGAGACGGCCGTACACTAAACGATCGTGCGACCGCTTGATCCCCGTCTCCTGAAATACGCCACAGCCGCGCGCTGGTTCCTGAGTCTGGGCGCCTTTTTGGGGCTGGCACAGACTCTGGTGATCGTCGCCTTTGCGTGGCTGCTCACCCGAGTGGTGACCCTCGCGATCGACGGTCGCCCGCTGGAGCAACTCCTCGGCACGATCGCAGCGCTGGCCGGTGTCATCGCGCTTCGCGCGGTACTCGGTTGGCTGCTGGAGACGGCGGCCAGCCGGGGGGCCTCGGTCGTAAAAGCACAGCTCCGCACCCAGGTGCTGGAACGGCTCGCCGCCCGCGGCCCGGACTGGGTGGCAGACCGTCAGAGCGCTCGGCTGGCAACGACGATCACGTCCGGCCTCGACGCACTCGACAACTACTTTGCGCGCTATCTACCACAGCTGCTGCTCACCGGCATCGCGACGCCACTCCTCGTTGCGGTCATGCTGTTCACCGACCCCGCGAGCGGGATCACGGTCATCATCGTGCTGCCGTTGATCCCGGTATTCATGATTCTGATCGGTAGGGCGACGCAAGTCGTGCAGGGTCAGCAATGGGACGCCCTGCAACGCCTCGGAACCGGATTCCTCGACATTGTCGGCGGCCTGGGCACCCTGAAGATTTTCGGCCGGGAACGTCGCCAGGTCGCCCGGCTGCGCGGTATCACCGAGGACTATCGCGTGCGCACCATGAAGGTCTTGCGGGTGTCCTTCCTCAGTGGATTCGTGCTCGAACTCGCCGCCAGCCTGTCCGTGGCCCTGATCGCCGTGTCCGTGGGGCTCCGACTCGTGGATGGTTCACTGGCCCTGTCGATCGGATTGTTCGTGCTGCTGCTCGCGCCGGAAGCCTTTCTGCCCATCCGCCAGGTCGGGGCCCAGTTCCATGCCGCTGCCGACGGCCTGGCCGCAGCCGGTGAGGTGTTCGATATTCTCGACGGCGACACCGCGGGCCGTGCGGCCACGCCCCCCGCCGAGACGAGTATCCCCGCGGCAACCGCCATGTCAGCGGATGGCGTGCTTCGCGTGCGTTCACTGACCATCCGGCGCGGCCCTCGTGTTGTGGTCGATGCGCTGAATGCCGACTTCCTCCCGGGGGACCTCAGCGTGATCAGCGGCCCGAGTGGCGCCGGCAAATCAACCCTGCTCGGCGCCGTGCTTGGTGTGGTGGCCTTCGATGGACAGATCACCCTCGGTGACCGTGTCGTTCACTCGGGCACTGTTCGCCCATCGCTGTCCTGGAGCGGCCAGCGACCCGGGCTTCTCAAGGGATCCGTCGAGGCCAACGTGACGCTTGGTGAAGCATCCGTCGACACAGCGCTGCTGTCCCGTTCGCTCGCATGGGCCGGCATCGACGATCTCGACCCGGCAACGCGTCTGGGCGTCAACGGCGAGGGACTGTCCGGGGGCCAAGCCCAGCGCGTTTCGGCAGCCCGGGCGATATACCGGGCCCAGGTACGTGGCTGCGAGATCGTGATATTCGACGAACCCAGTTCGGCTCTGGACGCCGCCGCCGAGGCACAACTGCTGCGGGGCCTCCGTCACCTCGCGGACGAGGGCCGGATCGTCATCGTCGTGAGTCACCGCGAGGCGATTCTGGCCGCAGCCGACCACGTCGTCGTTCTGCAGGAGGGCGCTCGTGTATACGCCTGACGCCGCGAGCCGGGGTGTGTTGCGGCTGGCGCAGCCTCCGGTGCGTCGTTTCCTGCCCGGCTTGGCCGCCGGTATCGTGAGCGCCGTCATGGCGATTTCCCTGCTCGCGGTGTCCGCATGGCTCATCACACGCGCGGCCGAGATGCCGCCCATTCTCTTCCTGTCGATGGCCGTCGTCGGGGTTCGCGCTTTCGCTCTCGGTCGTTCGGTGTTCCGGTACCTCGAGCGTGTGGCCGGCCACGATGCCGCTTTTGCGCAGCTGGCGGAACTTCGGGTGGGAATCTTTGCCCGGATTCTTCCTCGGGCCCCGGCCGGCCTGGCCCAGAGCCAACGCGGCGACATGCTCAGCAGACTCGTGCGCGACGTTGACGACCTGCAGGACCTGCCGTTGCGGGTGATCCAGCCCCTCCTCGTTTCAGCACTCACGGCGGCGTTGAGCGTGCTTGGGGTCTGGCTCCTGCTCCCGGCGGCCGGCATCGCCCTGCTCTGCTGCCTCGTGCTGGCCGGTACGCTCGGTTCACTCGTCGCGGGGTCCCTCGCGGCCCGGTCGGATCGTCGGTTGGCACCGCTGCGCGGTGAGCTGGCCGGTGAGGTTCTGGAAATCGTGGAGAATCTGGATGTTCTCACTCAGTTCGGCGTGCTCGAGGTGCGGATGGAGAACTTCAACCGCATCGATGCTCGCCTCCGTCGCGCCGAGTTGCGTCGGTCCGCCGGAGTCGGTGCGCAAGCCGCTGTGGTGTCGGTGTTCGCTGGAGCGGCCACGCTCGCCGCCCTGATCTGGGGGATACCCGGTTTCGGGTCCGGCGCCCTCACCGGTCCCGCGTTCGTCGTCATTGTGCTGGTTCCACTCGCTGTCTTCGAGGTGTTCGGCATGGTTCCCCTGGCCATCGCCTCCTGGCGTCAGGTGCGCTCGAGTGCGGAGCGGGTGGCCGGGACTGTTCCCACGGAGATGCCGGCCGAGATCCCCGTGGACGGGCTGCTCGCCTCGGTCGAGGAAGCCGAGGGGCGTTTGCTCCGCCAGGATCGAGCGTCACTGGTGCTTGAACTCGAGGATCTCGGGGCCCGGTGGCCTGGCGCGGCCACGCCGGCCGTCGATGGTGTGTTCCTGCGGCTGGCGCCGGGCGACCGCGTACATCTCAGCGGTGCCAGCGGGACCGGAAAGACCACCCTGGCCGCGACACTGGTGCGGTTCCTGGACTACACGGGGTCCTACCGGCTGGGTGGAATCGAGGCCCGTGACCTGCCCCAGCATGCGGTAAGAAGCATGGTGGGCCTGTGCGAGCAACGACCATGGTTGTTCGATGACAGCATTCGGCAGAACCTTCTCTTCGCCCGGGACACGGCGACCGATGAGGATCTTGACGCCGTCCTGGCCAGGGTGGGGCTCACGGCCTGGGCTGCGGAACGCGGCGGACTCGATGCCCGAGTCGGCGAGCACGGTGCGCTCGTCTCCGGCGGTCAGGCTCAGCGAATAGCCCTCGCCCGAGCCTTGCTGGCCGACTTCCCGATTCTCATCGTGGACGAACCCACCGCCAATGTCGACGCGGAGCAAGGGGACCGTCTCGTTCGGGACATCCTGGTGACGGCTGCCGAAGACCACCGTGCCGTGCTTCTCATTTCGCACACACCGGTTCCGGAAGATTTGATCACCGGAAGGGTCGTGCTGGGCTGAGCCTCGATGCCGTCCCCGGGTTCATTCCATGTGGCGGGACTCACGGCGGTGCAGCCATTTCTTGAGCAGCACGATTGTCACCACGAAAAGCGCGATAGCGGCCACAAAGAGATAGCCGGCGAAGTGCAGCTGGTCGCTGAGCTCCCGATAACCGCCGGCCGCCGCGGAGCCGACCGAGACATAGGCCACCGACCAGAGGACGCATGCCGGAATGGTCCAGGCCATAAAGGTGCGGTAGCGCATCGTGCTCATCCCGACGGTGAGCGGGATCAGGGAATGCAGGACCGGCAGAAAGCGTGAGATGAAAACGGCGATGCCTCCCCGACGCTCGAGGTAGCGCTCCGCGCGCACCCAGTTCTGCTCGCCGATGCGCCAGCCGAGTCGACTGCGTCGGATGTAGGGCCCGAAGAACCGCCCGAGCGCAAATCCGATGCTTTCCCCGATGAGGGCGCCGCAGATCAGGGCGAGGATGAGCGAGACGTATTCCGCCGGATTGGCGACGGCCGTGCTCGCCACGATCACGATCGTGTCGCCGGGCACGATCAAACCGACCAGAACGGATGTTTCGAGCATGACCCCGACCCCGGCCAGCACGGTTCGCAGAACCGGATCAACACTTGACACGGTTTCGAGGATCCAGGTGAGCACGTCATTCATCTCTTCCAGACTAGGCGGCGTGAGGACCCGGTGTCGGTCGGCAGGCCCTTAGGCTGAGCTGGTGACTGGAATCATCAGAAGTATTCCCCTACAGGAATGGTGGGATCCGGCGCGCGTCTTCCACGCGTTGTATGCCGGGGACTCACATGCCTTCTGGCTGGACGCGGGAATCAACGCCTCCGTCGGGCGCAGCTACCTCGGCGCGGCCACGGCGCGATCCCGGTTTGTCACGTCATCGGCGGCCGATCACACCGTGTCGGTCACCCTGCCCGCAGATCCCTCAGCCGCGGCCAGCGTCGTGGATCACACAATCTTCTCGTTTCTGCGCGATGATCTGGCGGGGCCTCCGGTGCGCGGCGACGGCGGAGTGGCCGGCGGGGGAGTCGACGGCGGATTCCGGCTGGGTTGGGTCGGGTGGCTGGGCTACGAACTGGGCGCGCAGACGGTGGGAAGCCCGGTTCATTCGTCATCGCTCCCGGACGCTGCACTCCTCCACGTTGACCGGGCCGTGATGTTCGACCACGAGTCCCGCACCGTGACCCTGCTTGCCCGCGAATACCCGGGCGACGACGACGAAACCGCGGCATGGGCGCGGAAGGTGGAGCAGCACCTGCGTCGCTCGCCGATCCCCGCCCTTCCCGCCCCTCCCCGGGCCGCCACCGCACGATGGCGGCATCCGCCCGAGCAGTACGATGACCTCATCGGTCACTGCCTCGACGCCATTCGTGCCGGCGACGCCTACCAGGTGTGCCTGACCAACGAGATCCTGGTGGACGCCACCCCGAATCCCCTGGACGCCTACCTGCGGCTCCGTGCCGGCAGTCCCAGCCACCACGGGGCATTCCTCCGCTTTGGAGACACCGCCCTGCTCAGCGCCTCGCCCGAACAGTTCCTGCACGTGACGAGCGACGGCCTCGTTCGCACGAAACCGATCAAGGGCACCCGGCCCCGGTCCGCGGACGTCGCGAGAGATCGCGAGCTCGCGCGTGAGCTGCAATCCAGTGAGAAGGAACGCGCCGAGAACCTGATGATCGTTGATCTCATGCGCAACGACCTCGGGCGTATTGCCGAGCTCGGGTCGGTCATCGTGACGTCGCTGCTCGCCGTGGAAAGCTACCCCCATGTTCATCAGCTCGTGAGCACCATCGAGGCGAGGCTCGGTACCGGTCTCACGGGTGTCGACGTCGTGGCGGCGTGTTTTCCGGCCGGTTCGATGACGGGGGCGCCAAAACGCAGCGCCATGGGCATCATTGACCGCCTCGAGTCCGGGCCCCGAGGCCTCTATGCGGGTGCGTTCGGCTACTTCGGCGCGGACGGGGCCGTCGATCTGGCCATCGTCATCCGCAGCATCGTTCTCGGACCGTCGGGAGCGTCCATCGGCACCGGGGGAGGGATCACTGCCCTGTCGGACCCGCAGGAGGAAATCATCGAGACCCAGGTCAAGGCAGCGGCCCTTCTGGCCGCCCTCGGCGTGGCCGGGGTCAGCGGCGACGAGGCACGATGACTAACCTAGAAGGGTGTGCGCGTTTTCCGGGCGTGTTCACGCGAGCCCCGGCTCGTCCCCTGAGCAATGAATGAGAGTCCCGTGGCACACGAGCACGACACCGTCCCTTCGAACGACACCGTCTACCTGCACGACGATGGCGACGAAGAGATGTACGACTTCGCAGCCATTCAGGCGAAATGGCAGCCGATTTGGGAGGAACTCAAGCCGTTCAGCACGAGCGATCCCGATGACAGCCGCCCGCGCAAGTACGTGCTGGACATGTTCCCCTACCCCTCCGGCGATCTGCACATGGGTCACGCCGAGGTGTACGCCCTGGGCGATATTGTCGCCCGGTACTGGCGCCATCAGGGGTTCAATGTTCTGCACCCCATCGGGTGGGACTCCTTCGGCCTTCCGGCGGAGAACGCCGCCATCAAGCGGGGCATCGACCCGCGCGGCTGGACCTACGACAACATCGCCCAGCAGAAGAAGAGCATGCGCCTGTATGCCACGAGCTTCGACTGGGACCGTGAACTGCACACGAGTGATCCCGAGTACTACCAGTGGACCCAGTGGTTGTTCCTGCAGCTGCACAAGAAGGGCCTGGCCTACCGCAAGGACAGCTGGGTGAACTGGGATCCGATCGACCAGACCGTGCTCGCCAACGAGCAGGTCCTCGCCGACGGCACCTCGGAGCGCAGCGGGGCCGTGGTGGTGAAGAAGAAGCTCACCCAGTGGTACTTCAAAATCACCGACTATGCCGACCGCCTGCTCGATGACCTGAACCAGCTTGAGGGCAGCTGGCCGGCCAAGGTGCTGAATATGCAGCGCAATTGGATCGGCCGTTCCATCGGAGCGGATGTCGACTTCGCGATTGAAGGACGCGAGGAGCGCGTGACGGTCTTCACGACCCGCCCGGACACCCTCTTCGGCACCACGTTCATGGTCGTCGCGCCCGATTCCGATCTCGCCGCAGAACTTGTGGCCGGATCGACCATAGAGGTTCAGGCCGCCTTCCAGGAATACCTCGTGCAGGTTCAGCGCAGCACGGAAATGGAACGCCAGGCCACCGACCGGCCGAAGACCGGAGTCTTCCTCGGTCGTTTCGCCATCAACCCCGTGAACGGCGAGCGCCTGCCGATCTGGACCGCCGACTACGTTCTGGCCGATTACGGAACCGGCGCGGTGATGGCCGTGCCGGCACACGACCAGCGCGACCTCGATTTCGCCCGCATGTTCGACCTGCCCGTGCGGGTTGTTGTCGACACGAATGCGGCTGTCACCGGCATGATCCCGGTGATCACGCAGGAGATGATCGACGGCACCGAGGAGCTGCCGCAGCTCGATCCGGCTTCGACCGGGATCGCTCTCGCCGGCGAGGGGCGCATGATCAATTCCGGCGCCCTGAACGGTATGAGCAAGGCCATGGCCATCAAACGCATCATCGAACAGCTCGGTGCCGAAGGAACCGGCCGCGCAGCCAAAAATTACCGGCTGCGTGACTGGCTGATCTCCCGCCAGCGCTACTGGGGCACCCCGATCCCGATCATCCACGGCGC
>Ga0209023_10000360_pt1 | contig 72790 bp, 67 predicted proteins | sample LakOneMetagenome_FD_187468 | JGI IMG/M metagenome (GOLD analysis project Ga0209023, IMG submission 187468) | Freshwater and sediment microbial communities from Lake Erie, Canada (SPAdes) (version 2) | ecosystem: Environmental > Aquatic > Freshwater > Lentic | place: Lake Erie, Canada...
CCCCAGGCCGCAGAAGTGCCAAAGGATGAAACAAAATCGCATGCTATAAATTCATTCCATAAACCTAATTGTTGCAATTGGCGTGAGGCCTGTGGAGGAAGGGTTTCGCCAATATGTAATTTTGAAACACTGAATGGTTCCCGCTCAATAATTGCAATGCCAAGCTTTGGGTTTTCATTCTTTAAAGCGATAGCAGTTGCGCATCCGGCAACGCCGGCACCCAGGATCAGCACATCATATTTTAAATGATCACGCAGCATAGATAGGATCTTGTTTTACAGCTATCCATTGTGCTACTACACCGGCTGGCGCCGTAGATTGCCCGTTGTTACCGGTTGGATGGGGTATAACCCTTACAATAGTGCCTACCATGGCCGGGCGTTGATCTACTCCATTTACCCAATTAGGAACAAGGTAACCGATGTAACTGTAGATCCATTCGGCTCCGCCAATAATTCCTTTTCCCTGGAACTGTATGGTAAAAGGATTACCATAACCGATGGAGCCACTTAGCTTTAATTGCCATCCCTGGCCGCCAATGGTACCATCGAGTATCTGCATAGGTGCATCATTGATCTGGATGGTGCCAACACCAAATTCCAGGGAGTCGAAATCAGCATTCACATTCGGATCACTTAAAAAACTACGGTATGTCCAGTTACCAACTAAGATCGGCGGAACGCCATTATTTGAAGTACTCATAAAGATCAGTTTGGGTTATTAAAAATTTTATCAGGAAATTTTTGTTCCTGTATGATCGGAACCTGGTTTTACCGGAGGGCCCAGTGCATCATTGTTTCGTTCAATTTGATAGTACAAATTATCAGCAGTAGTATCTTTTATTATGAATCCAAGATCCTTCCATGCCTGTACCATCTGCAGATCGCCTGCATTATTATCAGGTATACCAGAAGCCCAGAATACCTGTGAACCTTTGGGGCCCGAAAAAACTATCATGGGCCTGTGTGCCGGCCACCAGGGGATATTGGTAGCAACCAGTTGCTCTACCGGATCGCCTGTTGAATCCAGGTACAACTGGTTCCATTTTTCATAAGTAACATCAATATCCTGGAAGGTACATTCATGAAAATCGGCCTGCCAGGGAATGCCTATATATTTTGTAAGATCACCGGGTTCAAGGCCTTGTGCCAGGTTGGGCGCAGCGCTGCTGTCAACAGCCGCAATGGGTGCAGGAATGGTCAATCCACCAGGAAGATAACTTGCATGTTTAATGCGGTAAGGCTGGCTGTATATTGCAGGGTTCTGCATGATCCACGACATTTCTCCGCCGGGACAAAAAGCACCACCCAATGCATTTGATAAAACACCCCTGTCGATACCAATACCTGTTGCTGGTGGCACGGCCCAGGGATTTGAGCAATTCGGATTTCCTTCGTCCCACTCCATACATTCATTTACAAATTTGCCGGCGGCCCATTGTCTTAAAAAGAACAATTGCGTTTCCCGCATGGCCAGAAATTTTTGAGGGGAGGTATTTGTAATCGGGTTATTGCCGCAAAGCATGGGCATTAAACGGGGCTTATTGGTTGTTTTTTTATTTCCATCCACTGTATATTGGTTCTCCTGACCATTTGCCCGCATGATGCGTAATACATACTGGCGAAGCTTGAAACCCGGATCCTGACCATTTTGCGGAGGTTGCGAAAGCGCATCCTGGCTTAGGTTTCCACCGGTGCCGGTATTATGCGGATCGCCGCCGTCATTGGGGTCGAATATCATGGTGTATGTGGTCATTTCATTGGGCCGTTTAAGGATCGGCCAGATATCGCGGTAAAACTTTGGATAGTAATCAGAATTGAATTTTGCCGCATTGCGCCAGATATTAAATTCCTGTTGCGTTTTTGGACTGTTGCTGGCTTTATCAAAAGGAGGGATGCCAAATATCTGCGGATCATAAGCCATCTTGCGTACAAACAGATCGAACATGGTTTCATCCATGGTAATCATATCCTGCATTTGCGGGATATATCTTGGATACCCAACAACTACCCATGCCGGAACCTGCACCGGCATTGATCCGGGTACGGTTGTTTCAATTTTTTTATCCCCGTCGTAGGTAACCTGCACAAAGGTAAAATGAATAACAGCGGTAACAGGGCCATCAGAAATATCATCAAACCAGCCATCATTGTTTACAAAGCTGCTGATCACCGGCGTGTTTACAGAACCTGAATTGCCATAGCCCCCCAAAACGATCAGCCGTATATGCTGATCCTGTTTGTTTACGATGGCTTTTCCCAATGAACTGATGGGATTAGGCAGAATATCACCCGGCGGAAAGCTTTGCGGGTAGGCCACTTTTTTGTTCTTACTGTTATCCTGGGTTTTGGCTGTTGAACCAAATTTGGCAAAAGCACCGGTATTATTTGTAAGATTAACGGTTACAGGCCCGGGATCGGTGATGAGCTGCCTGCGCAGGTCGGGTTGGGTTACAGAAGCATTGCGTAACGGATGGTTGGGAGCATATCCTTCTTCACCATCTGTTTCCTGAAACTCGTACCAGGATGATTTTTTGTTTGCCACATGAACCGTCCAGTCAATATCTGTTACGGTGCCCTGCACTATTGAGGGGGGATTAACAGGAATAGGATTGGCGTACAAAAAATTGTAGGTTCCCCCAATAACAATTTCCTTTCCTTCCTGGTCATCTTCATCCTGGTAAGCAAAAACCCTGAAACGTGCGGCCTGTTTTAAAATTTTTGAAAGATCATTTGAATCTTTAAATGAACTGATACGTACCGGGTTCCCTTGTGCATCTTTTTGTTCCCTGCCATATTCATCACAGGCAATGGGTAATGCGCCGGGCTGCTCGGGTGCCAGGTAAAAATTGTCGTCGGTATTTCCAAGACGAGCAATACCAATGGCCGGGTGAATTTTAAAAGTGTTGAATGAACTCATTTTTTTTATTTTTTTTAATCCATAAAATTTAAAGACACACCATCAATAAAAACGGCGTCTGGCGCAGGTTCACCGTTAATACCAACGATCACCAATTGAACAGTTATATTTTTTGCGCCGTTGTTCAGTACTCGTTGTACTGCTGCAGAAGCATCTATCTTATAGTTCCTGGGTTCATGATGATCTAATGCACGTTGATCAAAAGCCCTTGTTTTGGGTAATGGTAAACTGCAGTGGCCGGGGCCGCCATAACAGCTGCCGTGAAAGGTGGCTATTTCTTCAACAAAATTATCATTACCGGTTGTGGGGGTACTGGCATTTGCATCGGGAGCATTGAGGAATACCCTGATACGTGCATTGGGTAAATTACCTCTTTGCATCCGGTGAATTTTGATCTCTGCTTTGCGATGGGTTTGTAAGGTTTTGGTTGAAACTGTTGCAGGTTCGCTATCAAATTTCACCAGCGACACTGCATTCGATACTTTATAAAAAACAGAATCTCTCATGTATGTGTAACCCAGTTTCTGTATGCTCATGGAATCTGCCACGCCCAATGTCCAGGGTGCCAATGCTGCATTCATCATTTGTGGCGTATCGGTATGTGTTTCCTGCCAGGCAGCCCAAATGCGATCTACATTGGAATGATGGCCCCAAAAAAGCGGATCAAAAGCTGTGATGCGGTTATCTGTCATCCAGCCATAAACCGGGTTTTTAAGACTTTGCGGATCAGCCGTTAAATTCAGTTGTTTGTATATATTGATCCACTCGGTGTTAGGCGTTGCAGAACCATTGATGTTGTTTCCGGGAAAGCAGGGATTGGTACCACCGGAAAAATTATGCATGCCATTGTGAATTTTTTCCAGGGCTCCATAATAATGATCGTAATCCGGGCCGCCACCAAAATCTGCAAAACTGTTAATGGCCAGTATCAGGTCAATATCATCTTTGGTAGGGTATAACGAAAGGGGCCCCATAGAACCAGGCCACCTGTTAGGAAACCACAACGGGTTTGTTTCTTTCAGAACATTATACAGTACATCTACTTTGGTACTCCAGGCTGCAGTGTTATTATCATTTACAATTTCATAATTAATGCCCGCTGCTTTTAAAAAACGTAATCCCGATTGATAGATCGTGCCCTTAGCTGCCATTGCTTCCATAGTGCCTATCTCTGTTGCCGAATACAATGCACGCCCATCAGTATCTTTTGCATTTTTTAGCCGGGTAATGCCATCGCTGGTTAAAAAACAACCGTATGCTTCGGGTACAACGCCCAGGTCGTAATGCGTGTTATTGAACGAAGTTTTATTAACGTCTGCATAGTCGGCCCACGACCAATAGGGGAGTGTGATACCGGCGCTGAAGTCCTGTAGTTTCTGTTCAAAAAAATACAGGTACAGCCGGTGCCAGGGTAAAAACTGTTCCCAGCCATGCTGGCACGAATCGGTATGTATCCTTGCCCAGAAATCAAAGCTGCGTTCATCCTGCCAGTAATCATTGTATTGATTCATGCAGGCAATTGCTTCTCTGAATGTGCCAAGTTCCTCAGCACTTAGTGAGCTTATTTCTTTTCTTACCAATGGCCCTTTGAGTGCTTTCCGATCTTCATTAAGCTGGTTGGAGGATATTTTATGTGCTTGTTTACCATGCGCAAGATCCCGCAGTGTATTGATGCTTTCAGTAGTACCGCTTTTAAGCTGCACTGAAACGGATGCTGCCCGGTTCTCGTCGTCGGCAGTTAGCGGACAATCTGCATCAATCCACCTGGCTATAGTGCTTATCTGCTCTGCAGTTGCCACATTATCAGTATCCCACAAAAGCCGGGGAAAAATGCTGCCATCAAAAGGGTATTTACCTTTTAAACCGGTTATTATAGCGGACTTATCGCTGCGTTTAGTAACCGGCACAGATCCTCCGCCACCGCCTCCCGAAGGCCAGCAATCCAGGTTGTTCTTTACCGAAACCGTAGGTGACTTTGAAGAACCGGGGATCAGTTTTTTTCTTTCAGAAAGCAAATTAAAATCTGCCTCTGTAAAATCAGTTGATGCATTGGCAGCTTTGATTGCAGTTGCTGTTGCATCGGCAGTTTTTATGGCAGATGAACCACAGCAGGATTTCATAACTGTTCCTGTTTGTTCTCCTTCCCCGGGAGCAATCAGTCTTTGGCCATACAAAGAGGCATTCAGAAAAGTATCCGGATCAAGCCAGAACGCATGCAAACCCTGGTAATTAGGCACTGTATTGCCCTGGATGGAATTTAGAATATCCTTTACCTGGTCGTACAAAGGCTTTTGTTGCTTTGTTTTAAACATATTTTATGTTTTATTAGGTTAAAGCAGAAGTTTTCAGTTAAACCAGTTGCATAATCAAACCTGTGCGGCAAAATTGTAAAAACAGCTTCGCCACATACCTGCAATTCAATGCACTATGGTCAAAAAAAACTGTAAAAGGATATTAAATAAAAAGCCGGGGAGTTTACTAAAAGTTGAATGGTATAAACCTAATAATCTTTAATGTATCAGTCAAGTGGTATAACCTATAAAACTGATATTTTTTTTAAAGAAAAGATCAGGCTATTGATTATTTTTTGCCGATAATATATGCTGGTAAAGCTTTTTATTCTTTCCTGCCGTTTCAATCTTCATTTCTTTTTTTGTATCATTTTTTATGAAAGACCGTAATTTTACTATGCAGATCGTATATGTTTATTTTACGCTGTTTAAAAAGGTGTTTAACAGGAGCTGTATTTTGTTTATGAATAAAGCCAGATTAGGACAGGTTTCCTTGTTTCCCAGCTTTGGCAACAATAACCAGCGCCTTCTTTTATCCACCATTCATCCTATTTATGCACTTTCATTATGAAATACGGCTGATATTTAGTAACTTTGCACACATTTTTTAGCAGGAATTCAGGCATTAACCAGCCATTTGCAACGTTTTCCCAACAAAACATGTCTTTTCAGTGTTCTATTTTAGTAACTAATACAGTACAATGAGGCAACTTAAGATCGCAACGCAGATTACCAACCGTGATTCACAGGCAGTTGAGAAATATCTGCAGGAAATTTCCAAAATTTCGATGATCACTCCTGAAGAGGAGACCATTCTGGCCCAAAAGATCAAAATGGGTGATCAGCGTGCTTTGGACAAATTGGTGCAGGCCAATCTTCGTTTTGTGGTATCTGTGGCTAAGCAGTACCAGCACCAGGGCCTTTCTCTTAGTGATTTAATTAACGAGGGTAACCTCGGCTTGATCAAAGCGGCACAACGCTTCGACGAAACCAAAGGTTTCAAATTCATTTCTTACGCTGTGTGGTGGATTCGCCAATCTATACTGCAGGCGTTGGCAGAGCAGGGCAGATTAGTCCGCTTGCCTCAAAACAAAATTGGCACCTACAACAAGGCTAATAAAGCCTACATGGCATTTGAACAGGAACATGAGCGTGAGCCATCTACTGAAGAATTAGCCGAATTACTGGAGATGAGCGAAACGGAGATCAACAACATCTTCCAAAGCAACACCCGTCATACTTCCCTGGATGCACCTGTGCACGAAGCTGAAGATGTAGCCATGGGCGATTTGCTGAAAGGTGGTGATGAGACCGATGAGGATGTAATGCACGATTCATTGAAAAATGAGATCCGCAGGGTTTTAAAATCTTTAAGTCCGCGTGAAGCAGAGATCGTAAACGCTTATTTTGGCCTGGATGGCGAAAATGGTGTTACCATTGAGCAGATCGGTCAGAAATACGATCTTACCAAAGAACGTATCCGCCAGATCAAGGAAAGAGCTATCAAACGCCTGCAAAAAGCAAGGTACAGTGGCGCTTTAAAAGCTTATTTAGGTTAAAAAATATCTTATTGATAAGTGCCCCGGTTTTCACCGGGGCATTTTTATTTTATGCCTGTTGAGTAAGTTACTGGTTTAACGACTACTGTTTTCCAGGCAGGATCAGTATCTAGCTTTTTATCCAAACCTGCAAATTCAATTATTTTCTGGCATAGGCCGGCAAATCCGCCTCCATTACCTGGGTCACCAACCCGATTTACAATATTATATTTTGCTGCTGTGTTTGCTTCAAGAGTAAAACTTGTGCCATCTGCAGCGCCAGCCCCATCGTCAATATGGTGTGGTAGTTTCCAGTAACCAGAAGCGTTTATCTGTTCAACCATTTCCCTGAATGCATTGCCGGTTATTATGCTTTTTTTGGTTTGATAGGTGAACGATTTATTCCTGACGTTCACTTTGTCATATAGCTCAATATAGTAGTCAACATCAAGCAATTGAGGGTACAATAAGCATAACGAATCCAGGCGCTTTTTTAAAACGGGTATATCCCCTTTATGTTCAAACGGGAACCATCTTTGCAGTATCTCCAAATGTTCATTTTCCAGTTTGGTTAACCTGGTTGTATCCCAATTATAAGCACCTCCGGCAATACCTCGTTTTATGACGATCTCATCCTTGTTAAAACTAAGCATCACAGTCTTGCCCGATTTGTCTGAGTAAGTAAGCCTGAATGTTTCTTTTTCCAGGGGCAATATGCTAAGATTAGGTTCTTCAAATTGCTTATAAAAATATTGCTCAAAATATTCTGCAAACCTGTAATCTTTTGGAATTATGTTCAGTAAAGGATAACGATAATAATTGGTGTCTTTACCTGTGAGATTGGCTGGATAATCAAAACCTCCTTCCGGATAATTAATTCCGGAGTTGCAGCTAAAAAGAATTACGGCAAATATTATGGTTAGATATTTCATTGGGCATGTTCGGTAAAGTTCTTTCTAAAATTGAGCATTTTATTTTTGATTTGCAAATGCAATGTCTTACTGCACGAACTTTACAGCCCTTAGTTTGTTGTTAATATTAACAGTATGGTTATTGAATTCCGCCCTTCATCATTTAATTTTGTAGCCCATGAAGCAATTGGTCGCACTTTTTTTAACCAGTATCATTTTTATATCCTGCGAAAAGGATATCAACTTCGATCTGAAATATGCCGAACCTCTACTGGTGGTAGATGCACAGGTAGAGAACGGCGAGGCTCCAATAGTAGCACTCAGCACCAGCCTGAGTTTTTTCAGCACTATCAGTCCGGATATACTGGCTAATTCCTTTGTACATAATGCCGATGTTAGCATCAGCAATGGCACCCGTACCCATAAACTGAAAGAATACCAGGTGCCCACCGGCAATGGGTATTTTATTTATTACTATAGTATCGATTCATCCAGCCTGGCAACGGCTTTTGTAGGCGAGTTTAACAAACAATACAATCTTACTATTAAAGTAAACGGACTAACCTATACGGCACAGACAAATATCCCTGCGCTTACAAAAAGGTTTGACAGCATCTGGACAAAACCACCACCGCCCAATGTAGATACATCGAGGAGGATATTGATGGCCAGGGTTACCGACCCGCCGGGACTGGGCAACTATGTGCGTTATTATACCAAAAAGAACAGCGAACGTTTTTTGCCGGGCATCAACTCGGTATTTAATGATGAAATTGTGGATGGCACTACCTACCAGGGCCAGGTTGATCCTGGTGCGGACAGGAACCTGCCTGCACCCACCGGCGACGAAAAGTTTTTTTCAAGAGGCGATACCATCACTTTCAAACTATCCAATATTGATAAGGCAAGCTTTACTTTCTGGAACACCTGGGAATTTAACCAGCAAAGCATCGGCAATCCCTTCTCTCAGCCGGGTAAAGTGATCGGCAATATCAGCAATGGCGCATTGGGTGCTTTTTGTGGTTATGCATCGCAGGTGGCAACTATTATAGCAAGATAATCAGCTTTGAAACTGATATTCCATTAAATTCGCAGCAACTAACTTATAAAACCGTTTATGTCAGCAGAAAAAGTACATTGTTTAATTATAGGATCGGGGCCCGCAGGGTATACTGCAGCTATTTATGCATCAAGAGCAGGATTGAACCCGGTGTTATACCAGGGTATACAGCCAGGCGGACAGTTAACCATTACCACCGAAGTCGAAAACTATCCCGGTTATCCCGAAGGCATTCAGGGCCCGGATATGATGGTTCATTTTGAGAACCAGGCAAAACGCATGGGTGCCGATATCCGTTACGGGCTTGCTACCAAGGTTGATTTTACTGCAAGACCTTTGAAGGTAGAAATCGATGAAGAGAAATGGATAGAAGCCGATTCTGTGATCATATCAACCGGTGCCTCGGCCAAATGGCTGGGCATTGAAAGTGAACAACGCCTGAATGGTTACGGGGTGAGCGCCTGTGCGGTATGCGATGGATTTTTCTTTAAAGGAAAAGAAGTGGCCATTGTTGGGGCAGGAGATACAGCAGCAGAAGAAGCGCTGTACTTATCAAAAATATGCAGCCAGGTACACATGATCGTGCGCAGGCACGAAATGCGGGCCAGCAAAGTAATGCAGGAAAGAGTGATCAACACAGCCAATATTAAAGTGTACTGGAACAGCGAAACAGATGAAGTACTGGGCGATAAAAAAGTGGAAGGCGTACGCATCAAAAATAACCAGACAGGAGCAACTCAGGAAATACCCGTAAGTGCATTTTTTGTTGCCATTGGCCACCAGCCTAATTCGGATATTTTTAAAGGATGGATAGATATGGATGAAGCCGGCTACATTAAAACCATACCGGGCACATCCAAAACAAACATTGAAGGTGTTTTTGCCTCCGGCGATGTGCAGGATAAGATATACAGGCAGGCCGTAACTGCAGCCGGCAGTGGTTGCATGGCAGCGCTGGATGCGGAAAGGTATCTGGGTGAGAAAGGATTACACTAAATAATGAAGGAATGAAAAATGAAGAAATGAAAGAATGGAGAAACCATATGTTATTGCACACCTTCATTCCTTAACTCCCTCATTCCTTAATTTCTTCATTCTTTAACTCTTTAATTTCTTAATTTCTTATGTTCACCATCAACCTCCACAACCTTATCTTCCACGCCTTTCATGGTTTGTACGAGGAAGAAAAGATACTGGGAAATACTTTTGAAGTACATGTTTCCATTGAGTTTGAACAGGAGGAACCCGTTACTTCACTGCAGCAATCTATCAATTACGCTGCTGTATACGAAATAATAAAACAACGAATGTTGATACCGACCCCTTTACTGGAAACACTGGCACAGGAATTGACGCAAAAAATATACGAACATGATAACCGCATCAAAAGCATTTCGGTTTCGGTTCACAAAAAAGATCCGCCAATAACCAATATGCAGGGATCCGTTAGCGTTCAATATAAAAAAACATACTGATTGAAATTTTTCATCGCCGTACTTATTAGTTTATCTGCCTGCCTTATGTCTTATGGACAGGATGTGGCCGCCCTTATTAAAGAAGGCAACCGCCTGGAAGCTCTTCCCGACGAAAAAGCCGCATTTAAAAAGTTCAAGGAAGTTTTAAAACTGAATGCCACCAATATTTACGCTCTTAATAAATGCAGCGAACTCTGCAGCCGCATTGGCCAGCGTGAAACCGGCAATACCAAACTACGCAGCGAATATTACCAGGCTGCCAAAATATATGCCGAAACAGCCCTGAAGATAGACCCAAAAAACTCCGAAGCCAATTGCGTAATGGCCATTGCCCTGGGCCGCTCATCTATGAGCAAGAGCGGGCGTGATAAAATTGACAACGCCAAAGAAGTAAAGAAATATGTAGATGCTGCCATTGCCGGCGATGCAGGCAATTTTAAAGCCTGGCATGTGCTGGGCCGCTGGCAATACGAGATCAGTAATTTAAACAGCCTGGAACGTGGACTGGTAAAGCTTTTTTACGGCGGACTGCCACCAGCCACTTTAAAACAATCCATTGCTTCTTTTGAAAAAGCCCGTGCTTTAAGGCCCGAATTTTTATTGAACTACTACGAAATGGCCAAAGCCTATAAGGACAACGGCAACACGGCCAAAGCCATTGCTTACCTGCAGTTACTCATTACTTTACCCAACCACACCGAAGATGATCCTGCTATTAAGGAAAAAGCCAAAGACCTGATAAAAGAATGGCAATAGGAAATGCTACCCAATGCAGGGTATCAACAACTTCTCTATTTACTGTAACTTCGAAAGCTAAATACACACAATGACTAAATTAATAAGCAGCTTTATTCTCTTATGCCTGGCATCCGTTGCTGTGCAGGCACAAAACGAAAACATCGAATCCAAATACGATCCGCATGCCCTGTTTGCCCCCAACTTTTATGCAACCGGCGGCACCATCAGCCGGGCAGCCACCGGCGAGCCCAATGTTGGTTACTGGCAAAACAAAGCCGATTACCAGATCAATGCTACATTGAATGATGCAACCAATGAAATAACAGGCTCTGTCATCATCACGTATAAAAATAACAGTCCACATGCACTGCCATTTTTATGGCTGCAGTTAGACCAGAACCTGTTTAACAAAGACAGTCGCGGACAGGCACGTATGCCGGTAGATGGCCGCAGCCGCTATGGCGACAGCAAATCGGGTTTTAATGGCGGCTACAAAATAGCTTCGGTAAAACTGGTGAACGAAAACACAGCCGCCAATTACATTATTACCGATACCCGCATGCAGATACGCCTGCCTAAGAACCTGAATCCCGGCGGCGATGTAATTAAGATAAAGATCGATTATGCTTTTACCTTGCCCGAGTACGGCGCTGATCGTTGCGGCATTTTAAAAACGAAGAACGGAAATATTTTTGCCGTGGCACAGTGGTACCCACGCATGTGTGTGTTTGATGATGTGGAAGGATGGAACACCCTGCCTTACCTGGGCCCAAGCGAATTCTATTTAGAGTACGGCGATTTTGATGTGAACATTACCGCACCTGCCAGCCATATTGTGGTTTGCAGCGGACAGTTAGTGAACGAAGCAGAAGTACTAACACCCACCCAGCAAAGCCGCCTTGCACAGGCACGTACCAGCGATAAAACAGTAATGATACGCAGCGAAGCAGAAGTAAAAGACCCTGCAAGCCGCCCCAACAAAACAGCAACCCTTACCTGGCATTTTAAAATGACCAATGCACGTGATGTGGCCTGGGCCAGCAGCAAAAGTTTTATATGGGATGCAGCAAAAATGAATTTACCCAGCGGCAAAACTTCCCTGGCCATGAGTGCATACCCGGCCGAAAGTGCCGGCCAGAAAGGGTGGAGCCGTGCCACCGAATATACCAAGGGCAGTATTGAAAATTACAGCAAACGCTGGTACGAGTATCCTTACCCCTGTGCAGTGAACGTGGCCAGTAATGTAGGTGGTATGGAGTACCCCGGTATTGTTTTCTGCGGATCGGGTGCCGAAAAAGAAGACCTGTTTGGTGTAACCGATCACGAGTTTGGCCACACCTGGTTTCCTATGATTGTAGGTAGTAACGAACGCAAATACGGCTGGATGGATGAGGGCTTTAATACCTTTATCAACAGCCTGGCCGATGATGATTTTAACAAGGGCGAATACAAGGGCGATGCACCGGATATGGAAAAAATGGCACAGTATATTTTTGGCGAGGGTAGCGAACCCATATTCAGCACACCCGATGCTATGAAGGAACGCAATATTGGCAACGCCCTGTACTTTAAGCCCGGCCTGGGTTTAGAGCTGCTGCGGAATGAGATACTGGGGCCCGATCGTTTTGATTATGCCTTCAGGGAGTACATCAGGCGCTGGGCATTCAAGCATCCTACGCCCTGGGATTTTTTCCGCACTATGGATAATGTGGCCGGCGAAAACCTAAGCTGGTTCTGGAAAGGCTGGTTCATCGAGAATTATAAGTTAGACCAGTCCATTGTGTCTGTTACCTACAATAATAATATACCCGGCAATGGTGCCGATATTACCATTGCCAACCTGGAGCAGCTGGCCATGCCCGTAAACATCAGCTACGAAACCGTAAGCGGCACCAAAGGAAGCCTGAAACTACCGGTAGAAGTATGGAACAATACAAAAACCTGGAAGGTACGCCTGCCCACTACCGAAAAACTAAAGCGGGTAGAGCTGGATGCCGAAAAGGTTTACCCCGATATGAATTTTACAAACAACGTTTGGAACGGGAATTAAGATAGTGAGCATGAGTTACAAAGCCAGGTTTGAAAGCCTGGCTTTTTTATGCCCAACACTCAAAAAAACTACCACTTTGAGGTATTGTCTATTTTAAATATTCTATTAAAATTTGTTGTATTAAATTGATTTACTCATTAAAAATCCACCTTTATGTCAATTCAATCAAACCGTATCAGCATTGTGCTGGACGATGCAAAAATTGCATCCATCCGTAAAGCGTTTGAAACCTTGGAACAAACGCTCGATTTCATCACCGGACTCACAGTTGAAGAAAGAGTAACCCTTCCGAAGATCAGCGTAGCAAACCGCAGTTTTGTAATGGACAGCCAGAGCGCCCTGCAAAACAATGGCAGCTTTATGCCAGCCTACCTGGATGTAGCCGAACTAAGCAAGGACATTACACTGTACAACCAGCTGCAAGAGTTTACACTGCGGGCGGCACAACTATCAGAAAAACTGGCCGATATGCAGATGCTGGCCGGCAGCGAGGCCTATGTAACTGCCTTAACAGTCTACCGCCTGTTTGGTGCAGCTGCCAAAGCAGGCCTGCCCGGTGCCGATGCCATTTACAACAGCCTGAAAGAACGCTTTGCCGGCCAGGGAGGTAACAGCGGCAAGGACGATACACCCAAGGCCTGATGTGATTTCTGGTATAATCTCCTATGTTGTTGCAGCCCCGCTTTTACGGGGCTGCTTATTTACCGCCAGGGCCTGCCTATAAATACCCATCCTGCCTTTTACGTGAACCAGCTTAGCTTTTACCCAAGCCAGTTTAGCTGTAAGGTAGCCAGCCCTACCCATAAAGGCAAGCCAGCCCGTCATAAACCTTAGCTGGTTAAGCTACTGGGGTGGGTGGGTATAGGTAAAAGCTTAGCTGTGCCAGCATGCCCGGTGGGTAGGTTTGGTTAAAACATAAGCCAGTTAAGCTAAAATGTGGGAGAATTAAGCTAAAATATAGGGTAGTATACCCTAAAAGGTGGGGGCACCTACCTAAATGGGTGGGGGTCGTGGGAAAAAATATCGGTTTAAGGCCAGAATTGGAAAAATGCAAATGAGTCCATTTACATGCCTTTGCTTTTGTAACACGCCATAGCAGAGGCGATACATTAAACATTTCTTATACAAATATGAGAGTTTCGCATTTCCCTTATTGAATTATGTATATATTTATGAATTCAATTTATAAGCGCAGGGATAAAACGATCTGCGTGTATTTATATGTTGGTGGCAATTTCAAACAAACATTATGATACGTCTTAGAAAATTCGATATTACCAATTATCGCTCATGTCTAAAATCATCCTTGGACATTGAAAATGATTTAACTTGTCTGATCGGTATCAATGGAGTGGGTAAGACCAATCTTCTCAGTGGAATTCAATTGTTGAAAAAGATTAAAGGAGGACACAGTAGACTAATGGCTCATAACCCAAAAAGCACCTCTGGGTCAAAAACTTCGATTTCGTCAATTTTCCATTATGAAAATAAACAGGTTAAGTTTAAGTGTGATATTAGATACGAGACTGACGACAGAAACAACGACGACATTATTGATGCTATCTTAAAGTTTAATTTATCAGAGTTTACCGGAAATAAGAAATGGTTGAATTTTCCCGCTGAATTATTTCAATATTTAGAGCAAATCAATTTTAATAGCAGTGCCTTACGTCATTATTTCAATGTTCAAATTCCAACAAATAAAGAAGCGGAGATATTAAAACTAATTCGAAATTTTATAAAAAGAATTAGCTATTATAGTGCTAGTCAGTTTTCTGATCCTACAAAATGTCCTATTTCATTTGAACTCGATGAAAACAAACCATCACGTACTGGCAGATTTAATATATACCATGAAAAGTTCTTAAACGATTTATATTTAAATTTTAAAAACAATAAAAAGTTATTTGACAAATTTCTATCAACAGTTAATAAAGAGGGGATTGGAATTGTTGATGGAATTTCATTTGCAGAATATGATATGCCGTCTAGCTCATATGAAGTTAAATCTGGAGGTAAAATTCGAAAAATAGAACGCAATAGGCAACTAATTATTCCCTACGTAACTATTGATGACATTCAACTTTCACCAAACCAACTCTCTGAGGGTACTTTTAAAACATTGGCTCTCATTTTTTATATAATCACAGACGACAATGACCTGTTACTAATTGAGGAACCAGAAGTATGCGTTCACCATGGATTATTAAATAGCATAATTTCTTTAATCCTAAGCCAGTCTCATAAGAAACAAATCATAATTAGTACACATTCAGATTTTGTTCTTGACCGATTAAAACCTAACAATCTATTAATAGTTACAAAAGAAAATAAAAAAGGTACGATTGCAAAACCTCTTTCAAAAGCATTATCTAAAAATGATTATTTAGCATTAAAAAATTATTTATCTGAGACTGGAAATCTCGGCGAATATTGGAAAGAAGGAGGGTTTGATTATGAGTAAGAACCCAAAACGTGTAGGTCTTATAGCAGAAGATGAAAGTGATGTAGAGGCACTAAAGGAATTAATAAAAAGAATTACCGGAAAGCAAAATATTGGATTTAAGCACTTTGTTGGGCGGGGCTGTGGTAAAATCAAAAGGAAAGCAGATGATTGGGCTAAACAACTAAAAAGTAAAGGCTGCAAGGTTTTAATATTAATTCATGATTTGGATAAAAATAATTTCAATGAGTTGTATAAAACTATCAATGACAATATACATCCTTACGTAATTGCCGAGACCCTGATTAGTATCCCTATTGAAGAAATGGAAGCATGGTTTCTGTCGGACGAAAGCGGCTTAAAGAAAGCTTTAAATCTTAAGAAGAATACAAAAGTATACCATCATCCAGAAACAATAAAATCACCGAAAGAAGTTCTTGGTAGAGAGATTGAGAAAGCCTCTAATGACACCAAAATTTATTTGAATACAAAACATAACACCTTAATAGCAAAAACAATAAGTATAGACACTATGAAAAAGAAATGTAACTCTTTTAAAAATTTATATGACTTCGCAATCGCTAAAATATAGCATTTCGCCCCAGCTGGGTTTTCACTACATTCTTTTAAACATTAAAAACTCTTTGCGTGAAACCCCGATGCCGCAAACTGTTGCAAACGAGAGCTGCCACTTCTGAAAAAACTTCGTCCCAGCGGGGTTTTCACGACACACTTCAAAACATTAAAACCTGTTTGCGTGAAACCCCGATGCCGCATACTGTTGCAAACTGGAACTACCACTCCTGAAAAACCATACCGGAGATTCACAGCAAGACCAGGTTTAATTAATTATATTCGTTACCGAAAACTCCGCTCAGAAAGAACTTTATCATTATGGCACATCCAGGACGACCCTTAAAATGCGACCCGAAAGTTGAAAACTTACGATCTGAGATCCGGCAGGGTAATTATGATTCAGCCAGGGCAATACTTAAAGAATTTGGTATCAACGTAACAGACGGCGACGGCAGAACTGCATTAATAAATGCGGTTATAGAAAATAAAACCGACTTTATTTATTGGCTGGCAGACCATGGAGCAGATATTAATCAGCAGGACAGAATCGGGTATTCTGTTTTGCACTTTGCCGCACAAAATATCCAGGTAGAACTTGCCAGGTATTTTTTAGAGAAAGGAACAAATCCAGATCTCCGGGACATACACGGCAATACCGCTTTATGGACAGCCATATTTAATGCTAGACTTCCCACAGACGAACAAGGTATAGTAAAGCTGTTACTACAATTTGGGGCAGACCCGGATTCAATGAACAAACATGGAAAAACACCCAGGTTTATGTACCAGACTTTTCATAATAAGGATATTTCAACGGTTGACTTAACCTGACAAGACCCTCGTTCTGGCAGGGATTTTACAATGAGGCAGCAGTACATATCGGGTTTTCGCAGAAAGACCGGGTTTAATTATATTCGTTATCAAAAACCCACTAAAAAAATCATAAAGAATGGCCTGGAATAAATACTACATCATTGTTAAGTCTCCTAAATTGACAGACACTAATGAGATTCTGACTAAATTAAATTTAGGAAAATACAAACCGGCCGGAGAAGTTCCTTTGCATTATACCAACAAACCTGAAACACTATTCACGGGCTTTTATAATAACAATTTCATTGTTGTTCATCCCGACCTGGCTTTTCATTTTTTTGGCGATACACAAACTGAAACTGAAAAGCTTTTCATTGACACATTTCCCGACAGTGAAATAGCAGCCCTTGTGGAAAATAGTACCGTTGGTCTTTACAGTTATGCCATTATTAACAATGGACAGAAGATCCGCATGAAAAATGGCTGCGACGGAGAAGTGTACAACGACAAAGGAGATTTGCTGCCCGAAGAAAAAGAGATTTTAAGCCAGCAAATATTTGAAGATGATGAGATTGAAGAAATGAAGCAAGATGGTATGAGCGATGAAGAAGTTGCAGCTATAATAAATCACGAAGCAAGCTGGAGAGTTCCGGACTTACTAACCAAACGCTACTTTGGCGAAACAGTTGGCTCTATTGATACAGACAAAATAATGTTGACCAGGTACGAGTGATGCTACATGCCAATAACATGTTTTCCTTGTAGCCAGGCAGATCCATCTCTCCTGAATCCCTTTACGCATTACTAAATGAACATACAATGAAGAAGATCTTACTTTTCTTATTAACCCTGCTTACCGCCACACATGGCTACGCCCAACAGGCCGATGAAACAGCCATCAAACAATTGCTGGAAAAAGAATCGGCTACCTGGCGAGCGGGTGATATAAAGGGCCATGCCGACTGCTGGGCCATTAAACCCTACAGCAGGATCGTGGTTTCAACCATTGATGGCAATATGATTGATGTTGACCCCAACCTGATGATAAACCCACCGCCCGGCATGATGGGTAAGGGAGGCACATCGATAAACAGTAATTATAAGATGAGCATCAATGGCAACAATGCCTGGGTAAGTCATAATGAAGAATCTATCGCCCCGGATGGAACTAAAAGCTATACCATTGAATTCAGGATGCTGGAAAAAATAAACAACCAATGGAAGCTGACCGGGCAGTCCATTCATGCCTACAAACCAAAATAAGTTGGCCAAGCTGTTGATAAACCAGCTCCTGTACTTAAAAGCCGGCATTACTATGAAGCATTTAATAAACCTTACTGCAACCATTATTATATCCTTTTGCTGCAGCAGTACCGTATTTGCCCAGGCCGATAGTTCCGTCATCAAAAACATCAAAAGCTATGTATTGTATATAGATTCGGTAAATAAACTGGATTATGCACAGGATCAGGGCTTTATAAGTGGCATAACAGATGGCATTATTAAAGTAGATGGTGAAACGGTTGGTGGCTATGGTATATATACATTGGCCAATACAAAGGCTGATACTGTGTACAGAATTGAATATCACGAGAATTATCCCATAAATACCTACAAAACCTATTATTTTAAGCATAACCAGCTGGTTTATGCAAGGCTTGAACTGCAGGGTGGAAAGTCTTATATGGAAAGAATTTACCTGCGGGAAGAGTATTACCGTAATGAAAAGATGATCGGGTCGGCTACCAGCAAAGATAAAAGGGCTGGTAAGTACCCGGGCAAAACAAATATTATACTATACCCGGATGCTTTGAACTTTTTAACTGAATATGTTAAGGAGAATGGTCGTTAATACCAGGTTCCGGGACAAAAATCTACCTGTTTTGGAACAAATCCCTCATTTTTGGGGCTGTCGGGCGACCAAATTATGATGTTATTCTGCAAAAAGCCCCTTTTTTTAAAAAAATCTTTTTAAATCTAACCTGTTTAAAATCAATCCAGTAAGCTTCACGCTGCAGGTTTTACTAGAAAAAAGTAGTAGAAAATCTACGTGCTGTACAATAATTACTTCACGGTTTGCGTTTTTAACCCGAAACACCGTAAAATTACCATCTGGCAAATCTGCGGTTTTCGCTAAAAACTTAACTTCTGTAAACCACAAACCTTAGTAAAATGAACTTTTTTACTTCAATTGCAAAAAAATCAACCCTTGTTCTTATTGTAACTGTATTATCTGCTATGGCAGCTTCAGCAGTAACTCCTTTAACCGGTGAGAATCCTTCAACCGTAGTACCTGAGCCAACAGGGCATGTGGTTTATCAATCCATTATAGTAACCAAAACAGATAAATCTGTAATGCTTGACTGGAATACAGCTTCTGAATTCATGAACAGTTATTTTGAAGTGGAAAGATCAACCAATGCAGTTGATTTTAAAACGGTAGCCCTGGTACTCGATGGTTTTGCAACCGAAGGTACCGGTAAAAAATATGCATTTAAAGAAGATGCTTCTGTTATTAAAACGGGTAAAGCAGTTTATTACCGCTTAAAGCAGTTTGATGATTACGGTAATATCAGCTACAGCACTATCGTTAGGGTTCAGTAATTATTTGTCCAAACAATTCATAGCGCCCCTGGCGCAGTTAATATAAAACGCCGGCTTTTTAGCTGGCTTTTTTTTATTTATCTTACCAGCAACTTAAAACTGCAACATGCGCATTCCTTTACTTTTACTCAGTATGCTTGTGTGGGCGCCAGCCCATGCTCAATCCTATAAAAAGATCCACCGCAAAGCCATTGTGGTAGATACCCACAACGATTTTTTAATGAAGGCCGTGGATACACATATGGTAATGGATGCAGACCTTACCGGCAAAACCCATAGCGACCTGGCCCGCTGGAAAAAAGGTGGACTGGACGTACAGATCTTTTCTGTGTATTGCGATGGTGATGCCAAAGCGCCCTTTGCCTATGCCAACCTCGAAATGGATAGCCTTGATGCTGTGGCTGCACGCAACCCCGATAAGATCGTAAAGGTTTTTAGTTACGCTGAAATATTACAGGCCGTAAAGCAACATAAGATTGCCGCCATGTTTGGTGTGGAAGGCGGCCACATGATAGAGGATGATCTTACTAAACTGGAAGCACTTTACAAACGTGGCACCAGGTATTTAACGCTAACACACAACATAGCGCCCAGCTGGGCTACCAGCGCCGCAGACGAAACCAGCAAACCCAATATGCCGCACAAAGGACTTACAGATTTTGGTAAACAGGTTGTAAAACGCATGAATGAACTGGGCATGATGATAGATGTGAGCCATAGTGGTGAGCAAACTTTTTGGGATGTGATTGCAATCACCACCAGACCGATCATTGCATCGCACAGCTCGGTATACAGCCTGGCACCCAGCCGCCGCAATTTAAAAGATGATCAGATAAAAGCCATGGCAAAGAACGGGGGAGTGGTGCAGATCAATTTTAATCCCGGCTTTATTGACAGTACTTTCAATAAGAAGGAAGCAGTTTTTTTTATGAACCATAAAGAAGAATTTGATTCACTTACCAAAAGCGGCATGCCCGAATTTAATGCACAGGACTATATCTATTTTAAATATGCAGCAGAAGCAAAACCTATGAGGCCGCCGCTGTCGATGCTGATCGACCATATAGATTATATTGCAAAACTGGTGGGAGTAGATTATGTTGGCCTGGGCTCCGATTTTGATGGCATTAATGTTACACCGCTTCAATTGGATGATGTAACTTCTTACCCATTAATTACAAAAGCATTGGTTGAAAGGGGATATAACAAAGGAGATATAAGTAAAATTCTTGGCGGTAATTTATTGAGGGTATTAAAAGCCAATGAAGCAAAATAATATAATTATGGCAGTGGTTGAAACCGCTGTATCGAATCTTTAAAAGATACATTCCGTACCACGAAATTAGTAATCAGGTTGTTCTCATTATTACTGCTTTGCTGTGGCAACTTAACCAACGCCACAGCCCAGGAAAAAGAGCCGGTAGAATATTCACAAAACACGCTGGATATAAGTATGCTGGGCAATAAAGGGTTTGCTTCTGTTGGTTATAACAGGGCTATTTTTCAATTCTCTAAATTCCAGGTGTTGCTTGGCCCTTCAGTAGGATATGTTCCTTCTTCAAGGGAGGATACTGCGAATTCTATCCCAAGGTTTCTTCATTTAAACGTTGGCACAAATCTTACTTATAGTCCGTTCAGGTATTTCGAAGTTAGTGCAGGCGTGAGCTATTCTAAAATCTTGCTGGGTGATCCATACCATGTAAGTCCAAAATCCAACTACAATCGGATACTTGGCGATTTTGGGTTGATATGGCATTTTAGAAAAGATGATCTGGCAATAAAATTAACTTACACGCCCATATTGTTTGACAACGGGGCTGAAGATGTTGAAGGCTTTCCGTATGGACTGAGTTTTAGGATTGAATTGTAAAAGTGAGATGAATCATCAAAATTAATCTAAGTAAAAAATATCCGTTCAACCGTCCAGTATGCAGCAACAGCAGCAATGATGATGGATAGCGGCATTACAATATTCTTACGGTAATATGGCTTCTTGCCAAAAGGCAATCCCAGTAACAGAAAGGCTGCGATGATAACAGTAACCTGCCCCAGTTCCACACCCAGGTTAAACATTAGTAAAGATTCCAGGTACGCATTTTTAGGAAGGCCCAGGCTGGTTAAGGCACTGGCAAAGCCCATACCATGTATCAGCCCGAATAAAAACACAATACCAATGCGGCTGGCACGTAATTTACTAGAGAAAATATTTTCCAACGCAACATACATGATGGATAGGGCAATGACCGGCTCTACAATATTGGCCGGCGGTTTAATAACTCCATACATGGCCAGACCAAGTGTAATGGTATGCGCTACGGTAAAGGCCGTTGCCTGCCATAAGATGGGTTTTAATTTTGGGTTGAGCAGAAACAAACTGAGCACAAACAAAATATGATCGATACCAAGCGGAAGAATATGTGTATAACCAAGCTGCAGGTAAATGCCCAGTACTTCAGTTTTGCTGAGTTTGGAGAGGCCTTCTACATCGTGGGCAAATAAAGGCTGACTTATTAAAAACAACATAATCAACAATCCCAATGCTTTTGTTGCCGTGTTGTTTTTGTTTATGGTTAGATGTTTCATGTGGTTATTGATTATGTTGTAAAAAATAATTGTTTTTATTTTAAAAGAAGAAAGCCAGTTTCAATCTTGCGAATACCGGGCTGCCGGGCGTATAGTTCAGTTCAGTAACAGGCACTGTTTCGTTTTTTAACTGCGATGTTGTTGCAAACTGGGCTTCGTTCCATTTTGTATTAAAGATGTTCTCAAGCGCTAATCCAATTTCATATTTAGGTTTGGTATAGTTGATGGATGCATCTAATAAAAAATATCCTTTGGCTACTACACTGTTATCTTCGTTGGCCGGGCGGTTTTTTATATAGCGGTAATTTAAACCACCATTAAATCCCTTGTTGGCTTTATAAAACAGCCCGCCTGTACTGGTAGAAGTTGGCGCCAGTGGAATATAATTCTGTCCCTTAGGTTCACCAATGGCTCTTGGTTTAGTGAAATTAATGTTGGCGTTTGCAAACAGTTTTTTGCTGAACTGGTAACGTACGATCACATCAATGCCTTCTCTGCGTGTTTTACCGCTTGGCTCAACATTGCCATCATCACCCACATACACAAATTCCTGTTCCAGATGTAAATACCAGGCAGCTACATTCAGGTACATGTTTTTGGTTGGCTTTAAAATAAAACCAAGGTCGGCGCCATAGGCTGCAGGTAAAATATCTTTACCCTCATTTACAGTAACCACCCTGGCATCGTTGCTGTGAAATCCTTTACCAGCCTTTGCATACAATTGCAGGGCTTTGTTAACGGTGTACTGAATATTTAATTTAGGGCTCAGCGTGGTTTTATTTTGCGCCGGATCCTGTGTGGCAGTTAGTTTATCGAGGTAACTAAAATGAAAATAATCCAAACGCAAACCGGCGCTGATCAGCCACTTGCCAATTGATAGCTGCTGATCGGTAAAAGCAAATACATTCGCTTCTTTGATATTACCCAGCTTTATGTAATCAACAAATTGCCGTTTAACAACATTGGCCAATTTGCTGTCGGAGGTAGCGTCATAGCGCAGGCCAATACCATTGGTTGAATTCAATACTGCATTGCCAAAAAAACGCTTTTCCTTATAAGTAGAATTGAACCCTGCTATATTGCGGTTCTCTGCCTGGTTAATTGCATCGCCATCAACCGGGTTGTTCAGAAAAAAAGTAAAGTTGGAGTACAGGTTGAATTTGTACCTGCTGTAAAATGCCTGATTCTGCCAGGTACTGCCGCTTGTGAATTGTGTTGTAAAAATAATGTTTGCATTGTAGCGTTCGGTATTGCCACCCTCGGTCGGGTCGATAGAACCAAAGCGATCTATGGTTCCATTAACAACAGCACGTTCAGGTATTTGTCCGCTGGCATCCCAGGTACTTTTAAATGCCGCTGCAGTAAAACTGAACTGTGTGGCTTTTGTAATTGCTACATTGTATTTACCAAAAACATTAAAGCGGTTAAAATTTTGTTTGCTGATGGTTGGCCCGTCGGTATAATTAAACTCTCCGGCAATGTACGCACTTTGTTTATCCTTATTCTTTTTTATCAGGTCGATCATAGTCAGTGTTCTGAAGGTATTGAACCTGCCGCCCTCAACCTGTATCACACTTTTAGGTATATTCTTAAAGGTAGAAAAGGAAACATATCCTGCCGTATTAAAATCACCATGTTGGGTGTAGTAGGGGCCAGCACCAAAATCCACCTTGTTGATGGTTTCAGGTATAATGAAATGGGCATCGGCATAGCCTTGTCCGTGTGCATGGCTTACCATGTTTACGGGCATACCATCCACACTCACCGCTACATCGGTACCATGGTCACAATCAAAACCACGTAAAAAGATCTGCTCTGCTTTGCCGCCACCAGCGTGTTGGGCAATAAAAAGTCCGGGTACAATACGCATAAGTTCCTGTGTATTTCTTACCGGTTTAAGATCCAGGTCAATCTTACTGATGGTACTGAATTTTGAGCCGGCATTACTTTCCAGTACAATGTCCTCAAGGCTTACCAGTTGCGGTTCCAGTGCAATGGTATTGCCACCGTTTGCTGTAACTACAGCAGTTATTGTTTTATAGCCGATGGCTGAAAATTGCAACTCGGTACCTGACCGTAAGCTGAAATTTCCGTTTTGATCGGTTGTTGTTTTTACATTTTGTAGTTTAATATCTGTAATGGAGACAGATTCCAGCGGTTGCCTGCTGGCAGCATCCACTACTTTCCCTTTGATGGTGCTTTGTGCCTGCGATAATGAGCAGGACAATAACAGCACACACATCATAATGACGCACCTGCTTATATTTTGCATGATAATAATTTTAAGCCTGATAATTTGATGAGTTGTAATAAGTAGCCAGGCATCTGCTCATTAAAAACAAGCCGATGGCAATTATTACAAATGAACATGAGATTGATCAGGCACGGGGAGGAGGATAATCTCCCGCCAGGTAATTATTAAGCAGGTTTGACGTAGCTGAAAGCTGGTATGAGATGATTACAGGTAAAAGCTGTACAGTTTGATTTTGCTGAGTTGCGATATGATCGTTTGCTGAATTTTCTTTTTTTGCAATGCTGTTTTCTTTGACAGGATCATTCTTCTTTGCATAATCAACCAACTCTTTGTGGACATGGTACTTGCCATTTTCGTAGTGAATGGTAGCCATGTGCTGTGTGTAATTGAATATATGTTCAAATGTATCAGCAATATAGGGCGATACCGGCTTCAACATAACCATGCTGTAAGAAAAGAGAATGATATATAAAGCGATGCGTTTCATCTGGCAGTTTGCCGTTTTGGTTACATTTTAAAGGCTGATTCTAAATGATATACGAAGACTGAAGCTGTTTGGTTTTGCTGTTTTAACTAAAACTTATGCAAGTTACGGTTCAATAGACGGGTACATTTACCGCATATATAAAATCATAAGACCTGGTAATCCGGGTCTTATGATCTTTGTTTTCTGAAAGGGAAACTATGTTTACTTTGAGCTGATAACTACTGCTCTTTTTAATAATTCAGGATTTTTACTACCCGTACTTTCAGCAGCTTTTAAATATTCCTTTGCTTTGCTGATATCATTCTGATTGTATGCTATCCAGGCCAGTTCATTGTTTACATCAATATTCTTCGGGCGAATGGCATATTCCATCAGCGCATATTTTCTGGCGCTATCCCATTGATTTGTTTTTATAAAACTCCTGCTAAGTTCCAGTGAAACTGAATGACCGGGCGTGCTTGCATCGGCGATCAGTAATTTTTGTACCTGAGCATATGTATCCATAGCTTTTTTGCTGTCGCCCATTTCGGCATATACATCAGCCTGCTGTTCCCGGAAAGATGATTGCGGCATAATGGCATTGGCTGAATCCAACAATACAATTGCCCTGGTATAATTTTTCATTTTTGCTTCCACCTTTGCAAGTCCGGCCATACTGGGCGCATAGCTTGGGCGCAGGTATAGGTTCTCCTCATAAGTGGCTTTTGCTTCTGCCAGTTTACCAGTGTTAAAATACAGATCTGCAAGTACATTCCTGCTCCAGCACTGCGGTTCGCTGCCGGGTAAACCTGCTTCTACAGCTAATTTCATGGCAGCAATTGCGCCTTGATAATCACCATAGATCTCACGCAGGTAACTGGCTCTTGAGTAAGCTTCCAGGGATGGTTTTAAAGCCTGCATCTTATCAGAACTGGCAATAGCTGCTTCGTAATTACCAAGCTCTACATTGGCATCAACCAAAATACCATACACGTATGCATTATTGGGATTGATGTTCTTTGCTTCTTCGGCAATCTTCAAAGCATCAGCAAACTGGTGCTGGCTCATTCTCAGCGATGCTTTGTAAACGGTTGCTTCAAAATTCTTTGGGTCAATACTTAAAACACCATTCAAAATCTTTTCAATGGCGGTGTAGTAGTAATGATGTTCGCCGGTAATGCGCTGCTCGGTAATAAAGATAGTTGCCAGTTGCAGGCGGGTTTTCACATCTTCCGGATTTACATTCAGCTTTGCTTTCAGCTCGGCTGTTTTATCCTGTGTTTTCTTCCATTCGGCGGCATTGGCAAGTTCACCTTTGCGGGGCAACAGATCGGGAATCTGCATGGGATTCTGGTCATCAACGTATGCTTTTAGCTTTGCTTCGCTGTTGGTACAGCTGTTTAATGTTGTTAAAGAAGCAAAAATTAAAAAAGCAGCAAAAAATGTTACGAGGGTTAAAGTCTTTTTCATTTTGTGTAGTTTTTTAATCAGATACGGAAAAAGGAGAACCTTGGTTCTCCTTTTTAACAAAATGTTTTTGCCCTGCTGGCGCTGCTTCGCAGCTTGGTTTGCCACGGATTATATTGATTAACACGGATTAATTTGCTTTTTTCAAAAAAGGCCCGCAGATCCCGCTAACTACGCAGATTTGAGGCTCTGCGAAATTTGCGAAATCAGCGGGCTAATTTCTTAATTAGTTTTTATAATGCCAACCGTAGTTGATTTGATGCCATCAACATACAACCTGGCGTAATAAGCGCCTGGTGCCAGGTTCGTTTTGGTGAATGGTACATAATAATCTCCCTTGGTTCTGCTGGTTTCTTTTATCACAGCGATCCTTCTGCCGGCAGCATCCGTGATGATGATGGCTATATCATTTGCATCCTGGTTAAGCCTGTAATGGAAAGTAGTAGAAGTTTTGAACGGACTTGGGAAGGCTGTCAATGCGATCGGATCAGGTGACAGGCCCAGGTTTCCGCCATACACATTACTCTTTGGCCCGGTATAACCCGGCCCGTTAAAGCCTCTCCAGGGTGTTTGCACAAAAGGAAATGCAGTTTTGAAAGTAGTATCGTTTTTGCCAACACCTTCTTTAAAGGTAATTGTATTAAGCAATTGCGGTGTAACCGGGCTTCCGCTGCCGGTATAATCATCATACCACAAACCAATGGCTGCCAAAGCAACGCCACCAACGGCCTGTAATTCAATGGTAGTAACATCATCTTCCAGTCTTCTGCCGTTAGGGAAGCCGTCCATGTTTGGAATGTTCTGCAATGCAGTGCTTCCGTTAAATCTTGGATCAGTTAATCCCAACACTGCAGCCTGTACAATACCAAGCGGACTAAAGTCTGCACTGTTACGTGGTGTAGCAGGCACGGCCATGTTAAGCCTTAAATAATCCCCCAGGGTTGGTAAAAAATTATTGATGAATGGCTTACCTGCAGCAAGCGGGTTACCTCCCTTGCCTGTTGCAAGCTGGTACGGACGCAGGTTTGGAACACCAGTGTAAAAAATTGGCAGTATATCAACCGCTCTCGGGCTTTGATTATCGGGTAATAAAATAGTACCGAAAATGGCATCATCCAAAGCTGTACCGGCAACTGCAGGAGAGCCTTTCAACGGATATAAACCTGGTTTGCCATTCCTGAAATCAAAAGCACCTAAAGAAGCTTTTTGTATTCTTAATTTGGCCAGGCCTGGTACAGCGCCACCAAATTGTGAGTCATCCATATACAAAGCCAGCTCAGGATTTTTGAAGTAAGGAATAAATTGTCCGTCACCTGATGGAGATGTTGCATTCCATTTGTCTTTATCACCAATGGCAATAACAGCTTCATTGGTTAAAGGCATACCTAATCTTGATACCTGTATCCATGCACCAGAAGTTGCTGGTTTGGTACCATCTGTACTTAAGGTTGTGATAGCCGGCCTGCTTGCGTTTGCATAAACACCAATCACAAACTCAGGATCTAAAATGCTGGTTGCCTGTGCGGTTGTTTTACCTGCTTTTTGTAAGGTAGCAATGGGAACTTCTATAGCGATAGTATGGCAATTATATTTTGCCAGCCCATCTCTTGCTCCGGTAGTTCTGAAACCGCCTGCATCAAAAGCACCACCCAGGTCTACAAAGAACGGATCGTCAATAGGGCCGCAGAAAACTTTTTCGCCGGTGCTGGCTGTTGCAATAGCCGCAGTCATCAATGCATTATAGTCGGTTGCTCCTAAACCAACACCGCCTTCAATAGAGCGTGGGCCAATATTTGGAGGAGGTACAACACCATTGCTAACAATGGCTGTAAAACTGGTGCCTCCATTGATGCTTCTTTCGCAGGTGTACGTTGTTTTTACATTTTGTTTTCCCAAGCGAATGTTGAAAAAGGTAGAACCATCTTCATTGGTTTTGGTAAAAGTGAAGCGATAGATGATATCATCACCGGTTGTTGCCGTGTTGTTATCAATATGTATCTCGTAGCGGATATTTTCACCAAACGTATACCAGTTGGGGCCCCCGGCCGGATGCTCAAATGGAATATAATTGGCAATGAGTACGATCTTGTTTGAATCTGCCGGGCTGCGGAATGCATACAGATCCGTATTATCTGCCAGTGGATCATTGCTGATCAATGGCGCTTCCCGGTGACTGGATGCAGCAGCATGTAATGTAAATGCTGTGGTGCATATCAGCAGGGCTGTAAGTATTTTAAAATATTGTTTCATAATTAAAATTTATAGTGGTTAATTTTTAAGGTTAGAATCTTGGTTTTACAGTGTAATCATAACCTCTCCATGGAGCCTGAACATAGGGGAAACCTGCTTTGAAAGTAGTATCGTTTTTTGTCGGTCCTGCTGAAAAACTGAGTACATTCACCAGGTTGGTTGTAACCGGGCTTGCATCAGGTTTATAATCATCGTACCACAATCCAATAGCTGCCAAAGCAACACCACCTACTGCCTGCAGTTCAATGGTTGTTACATCATCTTCCAGTCTTCTGCCATTAGGGAAGCCATCCATATTGGGTATGAATTGGATATTTGCATTTGAGTTGTAAGCAGGATCTGTAAGTCCCAGTACCGCTGCATTCACAATACCCAGGCTGCTGAATTTTGGATCGTTACGTGGAGTAGGAGGCACGGCCATGTTCAGGCGTAGCATATCTCCAAGCGTTGGTAAAAAATTATTGATAAAAGGTTTACCAGCCGAAAGCGGGCCTCCCGTTTTTCCTGTTGCTAACTGATAAGGAGCCAGGTTTGGAACACCGGTATAAAATATCGGTAAAATATCAACCGCTCTTGGGCTCTTGTTGTCGGGTAATAAGATGTTACCAAAGATGGCATCATCCAGTGCTGTACCTTTTACAGCAGCAGAACCTTTTAGTGCATATAAACCTGGTCTGCCATTTCTGAAATCATAAGCGCCCAATGAGTGATTCTGAATTCTTAATGCATTTAAAGATGGAACGGCTCCGCCAAATTGTGAGTCATCCATATACAAAGCCAGTTCCGGATTTGAGAAATAAGAAGCGAACTGCAGATCGTTTGCAGGGGTGGTTGCATTCCATTTATCTTTCATTTCCAAAGGGATAATTGCCTCGTTGGTTAACGGCATTCCTAAACGTGAAACCTGCACCCATGGGCCGCTGTAGCCAACTGCACCATTGGCGCCGATGGTTTTAATTTGTTGCCTGCTGGCACTTGCCCAAACGCCAATTACAAAATCGCCATCTAAGATATTAGCAGCCTGCGCCGCAGTCTTGCCATCTTTTTGTAACAGATTAATAGGAATTTTTAAAGCAATGCTGTGGACATTGTAACGTGACAAACCATCCTTGGTTGCATTGGTGCTGTTACCTTCCGGGCGAAAATTACCTGCATCAAATGCACCGGCCAGGTCAACAAAGAATGGGTCATCAACAGGGCCGCAGAAAACTTTCTCTCCTGCACCTGATGTTGCAATAGCCGCGGTGATCAATGCGTCATAATTGGCTGCACCTAAACCCACCGGACTGCTTTGTATAGACCGTGGGCCGATGTTAGCAGGAGGAACAACTCCATTTGCAATCACCGTTGTAAATGCTCCACCATTTACACTTTTCTCACAGAGATAAGTTGTTTTGATGTTCTGTGCGCCCAGGCGGATGTTGAAGAAAGTTGTAGGATCCTGGTTTACCTGCGAAAAAGTGAACCTGTACAGGATATCATCATTGGCCGTGGTTGTTTTGTTTTTGATATGGATCTCGTAACGGATATTGGTACCAAATGTATAATAGTTAGGGCCACCCTCGGGCAACTCAAACGGAATATAATTGGCAATAATGGTAATGGTATTCGGATCATCGGGACTGCGGAATGCATATACATCCGTATTATCGCAGAGCGGATCGTTGGAGATCAACGGAGCTTCCCGGTGACTTGAAGCACGGCTTACCAGGCTGCCGGTAACCAGTGCCAGCAACAGTATCAGCTGCTTTGTTTTAATAATTGTTCTTTTCATTATTGTATTTTTTAGGTTAATTTATTTAGATGCGGTTGCATTTTTCATATTGAACAAGAGGGATAGTCTGAATGTATTCTTCAGTGCATTGTCGTTTGTATTATTACCAGTTGGCACCAGGTACGAGAAATTGATGCCGGCAAATTTGTACGCAAGGCCTGCACCTACTGTAAAGTAATTGCGGTTCCCTTTTAATTTGTTTTCGCTAAAATATCCGGCACGCACACTGAACATTTCTTTGTACATATACTCCGCACCCAGTCCAAGCTGCACTTCTTTTAATTCTTCACTGCCGCCACCCGGAGCATCGCCAAAAGAACTAAACCAGCTTCCCACAACACTTTTGCTGTTATAATCAGCCACCTTTTGTGCATTGGAAGGATCAGGAGGAGTTGGTACCAGTAACTTGTTGAATTCAATGGCGAATGAAAGTTTATTATCGCTGTTTATTTCTTTGTTGTATGCTGCACCCAACGCCAGGTTTGCAGGAATGTAGGAGGGATCGCCGCCATACTTGATCTTACTACCCAGGTTGGTAAGTGCCACGCCAAAATTCCAGGCCTTTTTTGTGTAGAAATAGGAAAGGTCGGCTGCCACTGCATTACCGGCTTTGTAATCGCTGTTTACAGAATTGTTGGCCAGCTTGCTGTGTATGTAGCGAATGTTAAGGCCAATACCACTTTTGGCTGAAAGCTTACGTGAGTAACCGGCTTCAATAGCAAGATCACTGGGTTTAAAACTGCTAACTTCAGTTCCTGTAGCATCGGTAAAACTAAAAGTGCCCTGGTTAAAATTGCGGAAACCCAAGCTCACAGCTTCCTTTTCACTTAGTTTATAAAAAGCACCCAGCGATATCTGGTTGATGTTTTTAAGATCAAGCTCACTTAACCAGGGAGTGTATGTGAGGCCGATACCATACTTGTTTTCGTTAAAAATTGTTTTAGCACCATTGTAAAAAATCGAGTTGGCATCAGGAGTTGTTGCAACGCCAACATCACCCATGGCTGCAGTCCTGGCATCGGTTGCCAGTCTTAAAAAAGGGACTGCGGTAGTGATGGGATTTTCTTTCCCGGATTGAGCCCTTGATGTTTCGGCAAACAGCAGCAGCAAAACCGGGATAATCAGTCTGGTTAATTTTAAATTCATGTTTTTGAAGTTTTGATTTTGAGAAAAGAAACGGTTGTTCTTTGGTTACATACGCAGCTTTTTGTTAAACGGATTTAACGTTTACCGGTTTCGGCCTTAAATAATTACTACAGAATGAAAATGCCGTTATTATTATTTATAAATTTGAGCTTAAATAATAATTACTATGGCTTATTGGCTTGTAAAATCAGAACCCTCAGTTTATAGTTGGGATACATTAGTAAAGGAAAAAGAAACCTGCTGGAGTGGTGTACGCAATTATGCGGCACGTATTAACCTGCGTGCTATGAAGAAAGGAGATGAAGTGCTCTATTACCACAGCAATGAAGGAGTGGAAATTGTTGGTATCGCAAAAGTGGTGAAGGAAGCCTACCAGGATCCAACCACGGACGATGATCGCTGGGTGGCAGTGGATATAAAAGCGGTTAAAAAATTGAAGAAGCCGGTAAGCCTTGATACACTTAAGAAAGACAAACGCTTTGCCAATATGGATCTGGTAAGACTCGGAAGATTGAGTGTACAGACCGTGAAGCCGGAAGAGTGGGAGTGGGTGATGGAGTTGGCGAAGTAAAACAAAATATCGAACAAGGAACAAGGAATATTGAATGATGATCTTACCCGACTTCAAACTTCGGAATTCCTTGTTCCTTGTTCATTATTCCCAGGGCTTTCTATTTCATTTAACATTTTCAGGCGGTTACTAATTTTATGCTATTTGTATCAATGAGTATCTAATCACTCTAAACTCATTGTTATGAAAACAAAAAATTTTATTACTGCCTTTTTAATTTCTTCCTTACTTTTCTCCTGTAACCGTGCCGAAAACAAAGCGGAACTAAAGTCCGATTATGGCCTGGATGAATTAAAACAGCCAGACTCACAAAAGAACGGCCAGAACGAAAAGCAAATTCCCATCGGTAAATCTTCTCCGCTTGACACTGCTGCTTCCCCGGTTCAAACCCCCGTTGTTACGCACACCGATTGGGACAGCAAGATCATTAAAAATGCCAGCATGAAGGTGGAGGTTAAGGATTTTAAGAAGTACAACAGTTTTGTACATAGCTCTGTAAAGCAGTATGGTGGCTATGTGGCGCAGGAAGAACAAACCTTATCTGATGAAAAAGCCGAAACATCTATTACTATTAAAGTGCCTGTAGCCCAGTTTGAAGACATGATGAATGCATTGCCCGCTGAAGATGGCAAAGTAATGGAAAAGAAAATAAGTACCGATGATGTTACCGGTGAAGTAGTGGATACCAAATCGAGGCTGGAAGCCAAAAAACAGTTACGTGTAAAATACCTTGAATTTTTAAAGCAATCAAAAAATATAGAAGAAGTGCTGCAGGTACAAAATGAAGTTGATAACATACAACAACAGATAGAATCTGCTGCCGGCAGGGTTTCATTCCTCAACAACCAAACTGCTTACAGCACCATCAATCTGAGTTTTTATCAACCAATGGAGGGCTATACACCTGGCGACACGAATCCATCTTTTTTTACAAAACTTGCCAATGCGTTTAAAACAGGTGGAAGCTGGATCGCTGAATTATTTGTAGGATTGGTTTCTATCTGGCCTTTATTATTGATAGTATTGGGAATATATTTTGGGTGGAAGAAGTTAAGGCCTGCAAAAGTGATTGCACAAAAATCATAAGCATGAAACCGGCAGTATTAAGTGCAAAGCAATTGGTTACCTGAATATCACGGTACCCAATTGCTTTGTCAATTCAATCTCCATTTGTTTCAGGTGCTGGTGGGTTTGTACCAGAATCATCTGGTCTTCTGCAATGGTTGATCTTTCCAGGTCACGCTGGTTCTCATCCATCAGCCTTTTTATTTTGCGCAGTTTTAAATAGTTCAGTGTTGAAAATACTTCTTCGGCAAACAGGTCTTCACGGGTGGCAATATGGCCTTCAAAATGCTCTTTCCACTTAGGGCTTATTTCGTAATTGAAATCCATAATGCTTACTACCAGTGAGCTCATCTGCTGGTCTTCGTGGTATAAAAAATTCTTGGCCGTAGGCTCTATGCCTGCATCAAACCAGGCTTTGTATGTTTGTAATATTCTTACAAGTTCTTTGTTGTCGATCAGTTCTTCCAGCTGATTATCCTCAATTTCCTTAAAAATATATTCAGCCACTTTCACCTGTTCGTTGTCTTCTCCAATCGGGTGGGGCCATGTCTTTAATCCAAATTCCAGCAGGCTCCTGATCATTGCCTGTTCATGTATCTCATCTTTATTAAAGAGTGTAGTAAGGTCATTTCCAGTTTCGTTACTTTGTTCAACCTCAGCCGGCTGATCGGCAAAGCGCTGATCCCTGGATATCCTGGTTTCTTCTTTATTAACCTTCTCCCTGATGAATTTATTTACCAGCGCATGTAGACCGCTTTCTTCTATTTTTAAAATTTGAGAGCATTCCCTGATATAGTCCTGTTGTTTAGTGAAGTCCTCGGTCTTGTTTATTTTAGAAATAGTTTCAGCGATCTGGTTTACAACAATTGATTTTTTGGTGCTGTCGTTACCTGCATCTTTTAAAGCAATGCCCAGTTGAAATAAAATGAAATCTTTTTTATTGTTGTTTACAAAATTGATGAACTCGGCAGCGCCCACTTTGTTTACATAACTATCGGGATCTTCACCATCGGGTATCAGCACCAGTTTTACATTCAGGCTTTCTTCCAGTGCCAGGTCAAGGCCACGCAAAGCCGCTTTAATACCGGCTCCATCTCCATCATAAATAATAGTAAGGTTATTGGTGTATTTTTTTATAAGCCGAAGCTGATCGGGTGTTAGTGATGTACCACCGCTGGCCACTACATTCTCAACCCCGGCCTGGTGCAGGCTTACCACATCGGTGTAGCCTTCTACCAGTAAGCATTCATCGGCTTTGTCAATAGCTTGTCGTGCAAAATAGGATCCATAGAGGATCTTACTTTTTACATAAATCTCATTTTCGGGACTGTTGATGTACTTGGGTGCTTTGTCATTCTTTTTAATGATCCTGGCACCAAAGCCAAGTACTTTGCCACTTTGATTGTGAATAGGGAAGATGATCCTGCCGCGGTAATTATCATAGGCATTTCCATCTCTTACATTCACCAAACCGGTCTTTTGCAAATACTCCAGGCTGTATTGCGATGCCAGTGCCGCCCTGGTAAAACCATCCCTGGCTTCACTATTATATCCCAGTTGAAATTTTTTGATGATCTCTTCACGAAAGCCACGCTCTTTCAAATAACTCATGGCAATATCCTGACCTTCTTCGCTATTGAACAATGCCTCTGTAAAATACTTTTGCGCAAAATTATTGATGATATAGAGGCTGTCGGCAACCTGCTGCTGCTGTTTATATTCAGGGCTTGTTTCGCTTTCTTCGATCTCTACATTGTATTTGGCCGCCAGCCAGCGCAAGGCTTCCACATAACTATACTTTTCGGCCTCCATTAAAAAGCTGATGCTGTTGCCACTTCTGCCACAACCAAAACATTTATAGATCTCTTTAGATGGAGAAACGGTAAAGGAGGGGCTTTTCTCATTATGAAAAGGGCATAAGCCCAGGTAATTGGCTCCTCTTTTTTTCAATTTAATGAACGAGCCAACTATTTCCACAATATCAATGCGACTGAGTATTTGCTGTATGCTTTCCTGAGATATCAATCTGAATAATTATTGAAGCTGCAATTTACGCATGTTTGGCATAAACGGGTTATTGTTAATAATTGGTAAAGGCGGTAGTATATAAAACATTGGCATAATTTATGAAAAATAATCGCAAATTTCATCTGTTATATTAATACCTTTAACACCTAAATAAATTTAAAAGCATGAAGAAATATGTATTACCGGTTGTGTTGTTAATGGCATCCTATTGTGCCAGTAGTCAGGATCTGAAAAGTATATCGCTGAATGTAACGCTCAATAAGTTTGACCAGGCCAAAACAGAAGTAGATACCTACCTGGCTAGTGAGAAAAATGCCAGCAAGCCCGATGGATGGTATTACAAAGCCTATATTTATAATTCACTGGGCAGGGTTGCCACCAAACCGCTTGCCGAAAGTAAATCCTTGTACCAGTCGGCATTTGATGCCATAAAGAAATATGCAGAACTGGATCCAAAGCAACCATTAACCACCGAAGAAAAAAATTCAACCATATTCAATATTTATTATGGCGAATATGACCTTGGAATAAAGACCTACAACGATAAGAATTTGGAAGAATCGTTTGAGTGTTTTAAAAAGGCCCTGGAAGTGCATGATTATATTTATTCAAAAAATATTACCGGCCCCAATAATTTAAAATTCTCTGCCCATGATACCGATGCAGTCTGGAATCTTGCCATTATTGCCAATACACTTAAGAAAAAAGATGATGCAGCTTTCTATTACAAAAAAATAGCTGATGCTGATCTTGGAGAGGAAAAATATGCCACAGCCTATGATGAGCTTGTTTTAAAATACAAACGTGAAAAAAATGCCGAGTTATTTGAAAAATACCTTGCCGCAGCAAAAAAACACTACCCCATTGATATGGCTTACTGGGAAAATAAAGAGATTGAATTTGCTCTGGCTGACCTTGAAGGAGAGGCAATGCTGAATAAATATGAGGAGCTTACCAAAAAGCTACCGAATAATTATATCGTTTTTTACAATTATGCAGTGGAGATCGATAAATTCCTGGGAACCGATGCGGCAAATGGCAAAGATGTGGCTACATACAAAACCAAAATAGAAGAGCTATTTAAAAAGAGCATTGCTATCAAATCAACCATAGAAGGAAACCTTCAATTGGCAAATCTGTACTATAGCAAAGCGCTTGATCAGCAGGAAAAAGCTGCCAGGATAAAAGGAACAAAACCGGTTGAAATTAAAGCCAAAAATGATGTGCTTGCTTCTATGAAAGCTACCATGAATAATACAATACCTTATGCAGAAGAATCTGCCAGGTTATTGGGTGAGCTTAAAGAATATAAGTTCAGGGATAAAGAAAATTATAAACTGGCCATGGAAATACTGGTGAATGCCTATAAAATGAATGGCAACGCTGCCAAGCTGGCCGAATATCAAAAAAAGAAAGCCGAAGTGGATAAATTATAAAAGTTAAACCAACTTCAAATAAAAAAGCCTCCAGCTACAGGAGGCTTTTTTATTGCTATATTATTTTATCCGCCGGCCCTTATCTGTATCATGGGGCCACCGAAGCCATTTTGCATGTCTTTTATTGATTTTACCTCAATGTCCTTGGGTATTTCAAACTCTTTATCTGCAATATCTTTATCAATTACCAGTTTGCTTACTTCCACGGTCATGTGCCTGCCCCTGGCCATATTTCTTTCGTATTGCATAGGAAAGCCTTCCAGTAAATCCATACCAGTAGGGCCTGTTGCCGAACTAAAGCCCCCAAATCCGGCCGCTATGCCTCCCGTACTTGGCAGGTTCTGTAATTTAAAATCAGGATTGAACCACACAGAAGTTGTGTCTGATTTACCCGATCTTGTAGCAATGATCAAAGCCTTTTTACAGTTGTACCCGGCAATTTTTTTAGTGTCACCTAGGTAAACAATATTATAAACAGGAGCGGTGGCCGGGCCTGCTCCGAACGAAACATTCTGGCCCCTGCTTTTCATCATGCTATCCATACGTTTACGCATGTCGGCCTGATCTTCATCTGTTGCATATACACCTGTTTTCTTACCCATCATTTCCATAATGGTTGTAGTAACCTTTTTTGAATTATCCCTGATAACAGTGGTACGGCCCATTTCACTTTCTGAGAATGTTTTAACCAGGTCGTTTTTCAGCCAGGTAGTTGTTTTGGTTTCACCATCGCCACCAAAACGCATTACTCTTGTTTCACCACCATCACCTGAGGTTATGGTTTGCGCAGGAACATCATCCCCTTCGGGAGATACAATTGTTGTTTTTGTTGTAATGGTAGCCTGGGTAAGTACTTTAGGCTGTGCATAAACTGCTATTGAAGCAGGAAGAAACAAAAGGGTAATAATTTTTTTCATATTGCTAATTTGTGCCAAATTTACGAATCGGTTCGTAAGAATAAAAAAGGGGAGTTGCTTTACCAATACTTTAACAGGCATAAAAAAAGCGGAACCGCCTGGTTCCGCTTATATTTTTCAAAAAATATTTTACTGTGGAGTACAGCTGCAATAATCAAATTTCATTCCCCAGTTTCCGCCTGTCAGGTTGATTCTTACGCCATTGCCCCAACCTGTTTGTGTATCGATCAGCTGATTAGATGCGTTGTATTTTTTAACCACTGCATGAGCAGCAATACAACCACATCCTTCCAGTGGAATTCTGGAAATAGGAACCTGGTAAGTATAGGTGGTTACATTGTTATGAGCGCTTGTATAAGGGAACTGGCCCGGCATCGGGTTGCCTGGATTATTTACCGGTATCAATGCACAATCACCAACGTACAAGTGGGTTTGTGTTAATACCCAGCCATTGGTAGTGGTGTAGGTAACATAAATGTAATTAGCATCGTTACTTACGGTTACTGTTCCGGCATCCATCGTTTGTCCGGCTACCAGCATCACTTCCGTAGGAGTGCATGGTTCACCATAAGTTCTGCCGGTTGAAACTCCCGGATTATCAGCAGTGTGTATTACAACATAGCGGTTTGTTGGTTGCCCGGCTTCTGTAGAAGTTGCGCCAGCTGCATTTGGTAAAGGCAGTTCAGTTTTTTTACAGGAAATGATGGTTAGTGCGCAAACAAAAATGCAGGCAAGTAGTAATGTTTTTTTCATAGGAAGTAGTTTGAGTTGTTAAATAAATAAATCAGGTTCTAACCCTTATAGATTGGAACGGTTAAAAAACTCCAATTATTACTTGCCAAATAAAATTTAGGGGCAAATAATGCATAAACAGTAAAAAAAGATTTTTTTTCAGTACATACACTAAGTAACAACTTCAAATAAAACAGTTGCAGGTAGCGGAGTTTTACCGGGTATCTTGCAATATGTACATGCAAAGCCCGGGTAAAAAATACGCCCAATTTATTGTAAAGAACAATATGCCGTGTTTCAACAATGTCCTAGCGCATACCAGATAATAAAGAAAATAACCACAGTACTCAGGCATCCGCCACCCAGTTTTTTGGCTCCGTAACCGGCAATTAATCCTCTTACTAATTTGTTCATATTTAATTTTTTAATGGGTTATTTAAGATATTTTATGCTAATGTTATAAGTTGGTAAGCTTTATCCACAAAGCAATAAGGATGCCACGATAAAACTGTGTATAACTTGGTGTTTTGCTGTAAAAAATCAAAATTTTCTATTGTTTCATTCCTTTATATTTGCCGTCTGACTAAAATTAGATAAAACTGTGCGTTTAAAGAGTTTAGAAATCAAGGGATTTAAAAGTTTTGCCGATAAAACCGTACTTAATTTCGACGAAGGTATCACCGGGGTAATTGGCCCCAATGGCTGCGGAAAAAGCAATATTGTGGATAGTATCCGCTGGGTGATTGGTGAGCATAAGATCAGCAACCTGCGTAGTGAAAACCTGGAAAGCCTTGTTTTTAATGGTAGCAAAACCCGCAGTGCCAGTGGCATTGCCGAGGTGAGCCTCACTTTTGATAATACAAAAAATTTATTACCCACCGAGTTCAGCACCGTAACCATCACCCGTAAATACTACAAAAGCGGGGAGAGCGAATACAGGCTGAATGATGTTGCCTGCCGCTTAAAGGATATTCACAACCTGTTTATGGATACCGGCGTAAGCAACGACAGTTATGCCATAATAGAGTTGGGCATGGTGGATGATATTATCAAGGATAAAGAATTCAGCCGTCGTAAAATGCTGGAGCAGGCTGCAGGCATTTCTATTTACAAAACAAGAAAAAAAGAAGCAAAACTAAAACTGGATGCTGCTGAGCAGGATCTTGCCCGTGTGGAAGATCTGTTGTTTGAGATCAATAACCAGCTTAAAAGTCTGGAAAGCCAGGCCAAAAAAGCAGAGAAGTATTTCGAAATAAAAAAAGATTATAAGGAAGTTAGTATTGAGCTTGCCAAAGCTTCGCTGGAAGGGTTTAATGTTACTTACCACGAGCTGAATGAAAAACAAAAAGACGAAGTAGATAAGCGTATTGAACTGGAAGCTGCTATTGCAGTTGAAGAAGCGGCACTTGAACAGGAGAAACTTGACCTTATTGCTAAGGAAAAAGCCCTGCAAACCATGCAGCATGCTTTCAATGAAATGCTGGATGCCGTGCGTAGCAAGGAAAATGAAAAGAACCTGAGCGGACAACGTTTACAATATTTAAAAGAGCGTGAAGCAGGCCTGAATGAATTTTTACAAAAAGCAGGCGGACAGCTGAAGGGGCTGGACGAGAGCATACAGTTCACCGGTCAGCAAATAACAGAGGATGAGCAGCAGTTAATTGAGTTTGAAAGTAAACTGGTTGACCTGAAAAATGCTGTAGAAGAAAAACGCAAGATATTTGATGATAAGCGCAGCCATATTGATGAACTGCGTAAACAAAGCCAGGCTTTGCAGCGTGAGCAATTTGATGCGGAGAAAAAAGTGGCTATTGCAGACACATCTATACAAAATTTACAAAGAACTGTAGCCCAGATACAGGAAGAGAAAACGCAGCGCCAGCAACAGCTACAACAACTGGAACCTGAGAAAAAGCAAAAAGAACAGGAGCTGGAGCAAAAGAAAACTGATCTGCAGCAGTTGCAGGATCACCACGAATTTACCAAGGAACAAATTCTGCAAACGCAGAATAAAATGGAAGGCCTGCGTAATGAACTGGCAACCGAAAGCCGCACATTAGACAGTAAGAAGAACGAACACGACCTGCTGAAAAGCCTGATCGATTCGATGGAAGGCTATCCGGAGAGTGTGAAATTCCTGCACAACAATCCAAACTGGAACCACACAGCACCTTTGTTGAGCGATATTATTTATGTGAAGGAAGAATATCGTGCAGCAGTGGAGAATGTACTGGAACCATACCTGAATTACTATGTAGTTAATAGTTTAGAAGAAGGTTTGCAGGCTGTTCATTTACTGGATGATAACAAAAAAGGTAAAGCCAATTTCTTTCTGCAGGATAAGTTCACCGGCTTTGAAAGCCATCAGCAGCCGGAGGGAACCATTGCAGCTTTAGGTGTTGTGGAGGTTGATGAAAAATACGCCAATCTTGCCAAACACTTGCTGGGCAATGTTTTTATTGCAGAAAACGAAGACGCACTACGCAACAGCAATGGGGCAGTGGTATTGGAAAAAACCGGTAAATATGTAAAAGGTAAATATTCACTTACCGGTGGAAGTGTTGGATTGTTTGAAGGAAAGAAAATTGGCCGTGCAAAGAACCTTGAAAAATTAATTGAAGAAATTGTTGCGCAGGAAACCGTTGTTGCCAACCTGAAAGCTACCATACAGGAACATCACAACGAAGTGATCGCTTTCAACGAGCAGTTAAAAGAAAATGCCATCAAGCAAACGCAGCACGACATTAACAATCTGACAAATCATGTTTTTGCTTTACAAAACAAGATTGAAAACCTTTCTCATTTAGAAGAAACCAGTACTGCAAGAATAACCGAACTGGAAAAGCAACTGGAAACCAACCATAATGATATTGCCAGTACCAGGGAGACATTGAATAATTATAATTCCCAGATAAAAGAGCTGACAGAAAAAATGCAGCTGATAGAACAGGATTATGCAGCGGCAGAACAAGAATATAACAACGCTACTACTGTTTTCAATGACAGCAATCTGCAGTTTACCAAACAGCAGAGTAAGGTAGTTTCATTAAAGCAGGAGTTTGAATTTAAAACCAACCAGCTGAACGATCTTACTTTACAGATAGAGAACAGCACAGCACAGCTTACCGAGGCATCGGCCAGCATTACCGAAACTGCCGGCCAGTTAAAGGAATTGGAAGCCACGGTAATAAGCATGCTGCAAAACAAGGAAACGGAAGAAAAAGCGCTGAACGAAGCAGATCAGTTGTATTACAACCTGCGCAATGCATTAACTGAAAAGGAAAATGAGATCAAGAGCAAGCTCAAATCGAAAGAAGGAATTGATACCTTGCTCAATGAAATCAAAGACAGGCTGAGCGACCTTAAGCTGCAACTGGCTGGTATGAAGGAGCGGTTGAATGTAGAGTTTAAAGTTGACCTGGATGTGATCATTGACGAGCCACGTACCACCGATACACCATTAGAAGAGCTTCGTGAAAAGAACGAAAAACAACGCAAAAGACTGGAAAATATCGGGGAGATAAACCCTACGGCTATTGAAGCTTATACTGAAATGAAAAAGCGTTACGAGTTTATCCTGGAGCAAAAGAACGACCTGGTAACGGCAAGGGAGAGCCTGATGCAGACCATACAAGAGGTGGAAGCCACAGCCAACCAGCAGTTCCTGGATACGTTCAATAAAGTGAGGGAGAATTTCCAAAAGGTATTTAAGGCCTTGTTTACCGAAGATGATACCGCAGATATGATCATGGTTGATCCAGAAAATTTAGCTGAAACAAATATTGATATTGTGGCTAAACCAAAAGGTAAACGCCCTTCATCTATCGGCCAGCTGAGCGGGGGAGAGAAGACACTTACCGCAACTGCTTTGCTGTTTGCCATCTACCTGATAAAGCCTGCACCATTCTGTATATTGGATGAGGTGGATGCACCACTGGATGATGCCAATGTGGGCAAGTTTACGCAAATGATCAAGAAGTTCAGCGAGAACAGCCAGTTCATCATTGTAACCCATAATAAAATGACCATGAGCGCTGTGGATGTTATTTACGGTGTAACCATGCAGGAGCCTGGTGTAAGTAAACTGGTTCCGGTCGATTTCAGAAGTCTGAATTAAAATTTAGTTGGCTTAATATTTGAAATGTAGTGTTATCTTAACACTACATTTTTTATTTTAAAACTAATTATTATGGACGCTTCATCAATCATCATTGTTTTAGTTTTAGGTGCCGCAGCCGGCTGGCTGGGCGGACTTATTTTCCAGGGCGGCGGACTGGGACTGATCGGCAATATTGTTGTAGGTATTGTGGGCGGATTTATCGGGTATTGGCTTTTGCCTAAATTAGGGCTACACATCAATACAGGTAAGGGCTGGCTTGATTATGTTTTAACTGCAGCCATTGGTGCGGTGGTTTTGCTGGCTATCATCAACATCATCTTTGGGCGAAACCGGTCTTAGTATTAGTCCATATCTATTTATTCGACGGATTGCACGGATTTTTTAATTCGTGTAATCCGTTTTAATTTGTGTAATAAAAAATCGATTATGATACGCACTATTGCTCTCCTTACGGCTTCCAACATATTTATGACATTTGCCTGGTATGGCAATTTAAAAAACACCAATATGCCTTTATGGAAAGCCATTATCATCAGCTGGGGCATAGCGCTGTTTGAATATATGCTGATGGTTCCTGCCAACCGGCTGGGATACGTAAATGGGTTTAATGGTTTTCAGTTAAAAATTACGCAAGAGGTTATTACTTTGGTAATTTTTTCTGTCTTCGCAATATTTTACCTGAAAGAACCGTTTCATTGGAAATACCTCGTAAGTTTTGTGCTGGTATTGGGCGCTGTATATTTCGCCTTTAAAAAATAACCTGTTTCCGGTTCGGTAACCTATTTTACCCGTTCGGGTATCCATTTCTACACGTCAGTAATTTTTCGCTTTTTATTGTGCACGATGCTGTTACTTTTGGGTCAACAATCCTAAATAAAAACCTGATTTTTATGAAAACCTACAGCAGCCTCAACGAACACCAGCTCATCGAGCTCTACCTGAATGGTGATTCTCATGCCTTTTCATTCCTGGTAAACAGAAACAAAAGCAAAATATTTACCACTATTTATATGCTGGTTAAAGACGAGTACCTGGCCGAGGATATTTTCCAGGACGTATTTATCCGCATTGTAGAAAGTTTAAGAAGGGGAGCTTATGTTGAAAACGGCAAGTTTTTATCATGGGCTATCCGTATTGCTCACAATATGTGCATGGATCATTTCAGAAAAGTAAAGCGCAAACCAACTATCAAAACCAGCGATGATTGCGATATTTTTGAGCAGTATCAATTTGCTGAGCCTGCGGCAGATGTAAAAATGATGGAAGCAGAACGTGACAACGATATTAAAAAAGCTATTGATAAACTGCCGGAAGAACAGCGTGAAATGATCATCCTGAGGCATTTTGCAAACCTGAGTTTCCGTGAAATTGCCGATCTGTCCAATATCAGCATCAATACTGCATTAGGCCGCATGCGCTATGCATTGATCAACATCCGCAAAATGTTGCCAGAAGCACAACTGGCTTCTTAAAATTAAACAGCACAACTATACATACAATTGCCACAGAAAATCTCTGTGGCAATTGTATGTATGCTCTTATTGATTATTATTGACCCCAGACTAATTTACCAATTCTGCCGCCACCACCTGAAAAATACACAGCCTTCCCATTTTTGGCCTTACGCACAGCATGAAAACTGTCTTTACTTATCCATTTCCAGTTCAGCCCTTCATCACTGCTGTAATCAACACCATTCAGCCCGCAGCTTACCCAGTTTTTTTTACCCAGGTATTCAACACAACTGCGGTAACCATGTGGCCCTGTAATGGGCGCAATAAAGGTTTCACCGCCATCCATCGTAATTGCACAGTTTTTTGTGGTATCGTCTTTGGCATTAAAATCTCCGCCAACAATGATCATGGTTCTTTTATTTTTTACGGCCATTGAATTGGCACCCGTACTTTCTTTTCCCTGAATTATGGGCAGGTCTGTTTTTTTATCCCTGATAAATAACCGGGCCCTTAAACCGCCACTTACAAATACAGCTTCCGATTTGCTTAGCTTTCGTACATTGGTACCACTGCTGGCAAAAAATGCTTCACCTTTATCTGCCGTAGGAATATTCGGAGCAGGAATTCCTCTCCAGCTTTCTCCGCCATCAAAAGTTCTTGCAATAAAAATCTTATCTCCCAAAGGATCGCCTATCACAATACCGCTTTGTTGGTTCCAGAATTCCATGGCATCTAAAAACATGCCTTTGGTTGTATCTGTAAAAACTACTTTCCAGTTCTCGCCGCCATCTGTTGTTTTTAAAATATAGGCAGGGTCGGCAATTGCCATGATGACGGCAGTATTTTTATCAAATGCTTCAATATCCCTGAAGTCTGCCTTCTCAAAACCCTTAACGGTCTTCCATGTCCAGGTAGCGCCTCCATCCACAGTACGGCCAACAGAGCCGCCGGTGCCGCTTACCCAAACCACATCATCGCTTACTACGCTTAAGCCACGCAGGGAAGCTTTGCTGCCTGAGTTTAACAGCTTAACAGTTTGCGCATTACCAGCTATGGTAAGGCTTAGTAACAACAGCATTAAACCCGGTTTGCTGATTTTTAATTTACAGAACATCATGGCTTTCTTTATTAATGGTATCAATATTTACAAAATAACTTTGCGACATATCCTGTTTTCTCCGGATCAGTTTTAAAGACAACTTTACCCCAACGATAAAGGAAATAATAGCCCCCGCAAAATGCAGCCAGGTATTACCTACAAATAAAAAGAAATCAAATGTACCATGAAAAACAACCGGCCAGAAAATGGCCAGGAACATGTGCCTTTTCCTGTTGGCAGGATCAAATTTAGCAAGCCCCAGGTGATAACCCATCAGCACTGCAAAGGTTCCATGAGCCGGTACCGATAAAAACATCCTTAAAATACCAGTGCCAATACCCCTGTCAGTTACGTACATAATATTTTCCAGCGTGGCAAATCCCATACCTACCATTACCGCATAAATAATACCATCAAAAGGATCATCAAATGCTTTACGTCTGAAGGGAATAAAACGCAGCGCCAGGAACTTACTTCCTTCTTCACTCAATGCAACTATCAGGTATGAGAAAACCGCTGTATACAAAAAGCCAGCTCCCATTAATTTTTCAATAGGCCGGGTTAATGCAAGTTGAATAATGATTGCAGGAATAATGCTGAGCATGCCCATAAAAAAACTCAATATCAGCAAGCCCAGTGGTTCCCGGTTATACCTGTCTTTAAAATAAATGAACAGGCAAATGGCAATGCCCGGGGCAATGGCAAGGGCTAATAATCCCATATTTAAAAGCGGTTTTTGTGTTACTTTTGACCAAGTTATATGTTTTTAACGATTGCCCAAACTAATAGACTATTTTAATGAGTTATAACTATTTGCCCTTAGACAAAAATCCAACCGATTTTCAGCAGATCAGGAATTTACTGACCCACGACCAGCTTGTTTCCATAACATTTGATGCACATGACCGCATTACCAAATGCCGTAAATACCTGGATGATAAGATGGCTGATTCAGACGCATTATTCTATGGCATCAACACGGGCTTTGGTTTTTTGCAGAATGTACAGATTGATAAAGCCCAGCTGCAGCAACTGCAAAGCAATCTCATACAATCTCACGCCTGTGGCATGGGAGAAGAAGTGCCAAAAGATATCGTAAAGCTGATGATGGCTTTTAAAATAAAGTCGCTCAGCTATGGCTACTCCGGTGTGCAAACCGATACAGTAGAAAGGCTGATGGATATGTACAATAACGATGTTCTACCAGTTATATATACACAAGGCTCTTTAGGAGCTTCCGGCGACCTGGCACCACTAAGCCATTTAAGTTTACCGCTTATTGGTTTGGGAGAAGTATATCATGAAGGGGTAAAAATGCCGGCTGCTGAGGCCCTAAAAAAGTTTGACTGGAAACCCATTGAATTAAAAAGTAAAGAAGGGCTTGCCCTGATAAACGGCACCCAGTTTATGAGTGCCTATGGCATGTACAACCTGCTGCAATGCGAAAGGCTTATTAACTGGGCCAATATTATTGCAGCCATCAGTTACGATGCATTTGATTGTACTACCGAACCACTAAACGAGCATATTCATGCTATACGTGCCCACAACGGGCAGGTAGCAACAGCTGCCAGCATGCGCCGTTTATTAAGCGGCAGCGAAATAGCTGCACAGAAAAAATCGCAGGTACAGGATCCGTATTCATTCCGCTGTATACCACAAGTGCATGGGGCAACTAAGGATAGTTTTGATTATATCTTAAGCGTTTTTATTAAAGAAATAAATTCGGTAACAGATAATCCCAATGTTTTTCCCGACGAAGACATGATCGTAAGCGGCGGAAATTTTCATGGTCAGCCATTAGCCATCACACTTGATTTCCTGGCTATTGCCATGGCCGAACTGGGCAGCATTTCAGAAAGAAGAACCTACCAGCTCATCAGCGGACTAAGAGGCCTGCCGGCATTCCTGGTCTCGAACCCTGGCTTGAATTCAGGATTCATGATACCACAATACACAGCTGCAGGTATTGTAAGTGAAAACAAACAGCTTTGTACACCATCCTCGGTTGACAGCATACCCAGCAGTAATAACCAGGAAGATCATGTAAGTATGGGTGCCAATGCGGCTACCAAATGCAAACGGGTTATTGATAATGTAGAGAAAGTGCTGGCCATTGAATTGTTAACTGCTGCACAGGCACTGGAGTTTCGCAGGCCGTTAAAAACATCGCCATTGCTGGAAGATATCCTGGCTGCATTTCGCAAAGAGGTAAGTTTTAACCAGGCCGACAGGATACTGCATGATGATATGATGCAGGCAGTAAATTTTATTAAGAAGGAATATTAATTAGCGGGTGAGACGTTTTTGTTTCCGTCTTTCCGACTTCCCGGCAAAAAAAAAATTATCCTATCTTCTCATGTATCGCAACCACCGATTCCAGAGCCAGCTTCGACATATTATCCAATGAATTCTGTCGCTGATCTGCCGACATCGCTTCATGTGTTGGAATAACGTCAGAAATGGTAAGGATCGTTGCGGCCATTTTATGTAAGTATTGCGCATTGGCAAATAAGGCAAAAGCTTCCATCTCTACACAAATACAATTATTGTTTGCAGCAAGCGGCGGCGTACCGCTCTTACTTCTGTAAAAAACATCGCTTGAATGTATATTGGTTGCTTTCACAGGCATATTCAGCCTGGCTGCAGTTTCATTGATCACATCAAAAGCAATACCCTGGTGTGCAATATGATCACCGCTGATGCCAAATGCCTCACTGGCATAGGTTGATTCGCTGTATGCTTTATCTGAATTGATAACATCATATACTTTGGTTGTGGGCTCGTATGCACCGGCCGTGCCAATACGTATGATACACTCAACCCCATATTCATTAAACAGTTCGTAAGAATAGATGCCGATAGATGGGCAACCCATACCGCTGGCACCCACAGTAACAGGCACGCCTTTGTAAGTTCCTGTAAAATAAAAAGCATTGCGGGTGCTGTTTACCTGCTTTGCATCCTGCAGCATATTTTCTGCTATATGTTTGGCACGAAGCGGATCACCGGCCAATAAAACAATTTTTGCTATTTCGCCCTGTTGGGCACTGATGTGTAAACTCATAAATAACTATCGAAAATGAAATAATTAATTTGTGCGCCTTAGATCTATTAATTTGGAAAGGAATACGGCTATTGTTTAAATTTGCAGTATATACTTTTCACTGGCTAAAATACTTTTTGCAAATATATGAATACAACAACAAAACAGTACGATGCTGTTAAATACAAAACCCCAACCGGAAATAAGATCAGCTGTAAGGGATGGATCCAGGAAGCAGCTTTGCGCATGCTTTTGAATAATCTTGATCCTGAAGTGGCGGAGCGCCCCGAAGACCTGATCGTGTATGGTGGCCGTGGTAAAGCAGCCCGCAATTTTGAAGCTTTGGATAACATTATCAAGGCTTTAAAGGTATTAGAGTCTGATGAATCTTTACTGATACAAAGTGGTAAACCGGTTGGCATTTTACAAACACATAAAGATGCTCCACGTGTACTCATCAGCAACAGTCAACTGGTGCCTAACTGGGCCAACTGGAAACATTTTGACGAACTGGAAAAAAAAGGCCTGATGATGTACGGGCAAATGACCGCCGGCAGCTGGATATATATTGGCAGCCAGGGCATTGTACAGGGCACTTACGAAACCTATGCGGCTGCAGCCAATAAAGATTTTGGAGGCACTTTAAAACATACACTAAATGTAACTGCCGGACTCGGTGGCATGGGTGGTGCACAGCCATTAGCCATTACCATGAACGAAGGGGTTGCCCTGGTTGCAGAAGTGGAAGAGTGGAGAATTGATAAAAGAATTGAAACCCGGTACCTGGATGAAAAGCATACCAATATTGATGAAGCTATTGATGCAGCCTTACGATATAAGGCCGAAGGCAAAGCCATCAGCATCGGGGTATTGTGCAATGCGGTTAATTTATTGCAGCGATTGATCGAAAGAAATATTATCCCGGATACATTGACCGATCAGACCTCGGCACACGATCCGTTGGTTGGCTATATACCGCATCATTTAAGCAATGAACAGGCCAATGCGTTAAGAGAAAAAAATCCACAGGAGTATATTGACCTTAGTTACGACAGTATGAAACTGCATGTAGAGCTGATGCTGCAATTACAAAAGAAAGGAGCTATTACATTTGACTATGGTAATAATATTCGTGCAAGGGCCAAGGAAAGAGGACTTGAAAATGCATTTGATTTTCCGGGTTTTGTTCCTGCCTATATCCGCCCGCTTTTTTGCGAGGGCAAGGGCCCGTTCCGTTGGGCAGCACTCAGCGGCGATCCGGAAGATATTGCGGTGACCGACAAAGTAATGATGGAACTTTTTGCCGACAATAAAAGCCTGATGCGCTGGTTTAAACTGGCGCAGGAAAAAATTGCCTTCCAGGGATTGCCTGCACGCATTTGCTGGATAGGACAGGGCGACCGTGAAAAAGCCGGGCTTGCTTTTAATGAATTGGTAAGAACAGGAAAAGTAAAAGCACCTATTGTTATTGGTCGTGACCACCTGGATACCGGCTCTGTTGCATCTCCCAACCGGGAAACAGAAGCCATGCTGGATGGGAGCGATGCTGTTGCCGACTGGCCTATTTTAAATGCACTGGTTAATACGGCCGGTGGTGCCAGCTGGGTTTCTTTACACCATGGCGGTGGTGTGGGCATGGGTTATAGCATTCATGCAGGTATGGTGATCGTTGCCGATGGAACCGATGAAGCTGCTGCAAGGCTTTCACGTGTGTTGCGCAATGATCCGGGCATGGGTGTAATACGACATGCAGATGCAGGTTATGATGTAGCGCAGGATTTTGCAAGAAAATTCAATCTCGATCTGAAACAAAAACTGCAGAACAGCTAAAATCAATCCATGGAATTAGGCGTAGGCATGTTCGGCGATCTGCACGTGAATAGTAAGGGCGAAACCCAGCCCGCAGGTCAGCGCCTGCAGGAACTGATCGAAGAAATAAAACTGATGGATGAACTGGGCCTGGATTTTTATGGCATTGGTGAGCATCATCGTCCTGACTATGTGGTGTCTGCACCCGAGATCGTTTTAGCTGCAGCTGCCACCGTTACAAAGAAAATAAAACTGGGCAGCGCTGTATCGGTGTTAAGTTCGGCCGATCCGGTTAAATTATACCAGAGCTTTGCTACTATTGATCTCATCAGCAATGGCAGGGCAGAACTGGTTGCAGGCCGCGGAAGTTTTATTGAGTCCTTCCCTTTGTTTGGATATAACCTGGCTGACTATGATGCACTTTTTGAAGAAAAATTAGATCTGCTCTTACAGATCAACAAAAACAATCCCATTAACTGGAAAGGGAAATTCCGTCCTGCATTAAAAGAACAACAAATTCTGCCACGTGCTGTAAATGATCACCTGAATATCTGGGTGGCTGTGGGTGGCACGCCCGAATCGGTATTGCGTGCCGGTAAGGCCGGCCTGCCGGTGATCTTCGCCATCATTGGCGGTAACCCTGCACAGTTTAAACCGCTTTTCAATTATTACAAAGAAGTGTACCAGCATTACGAACACGATATGGATAAGTTCCAGGTGGGCGTACACATGCATTGTTTTTTTGGAGAAGATAGTAAACAGGTTGCGGAGGAATATTATCCCGTTTATTCAGCACAAATGGACAGGGTTGGCCAAAGCCGCGGCTGGCCTCCTTATCAACGGCAGCAATACGATATGGGAAGAACCAAACAGGGAGCCCTGATCATTGGAGATGCCAGTGAAGCCATTGACAAAATTTTGCAGATGCAGGAAATGTTCGGACTTACCCGTTTTTCTGCACACATGGATGTGGGCGGGCCTTCTCACAAATCGCTGATGAAGTCGATTGAAATATTCGGTAATACCATCGCACCTAAAGTAAGAGAAGCATTAAAAAAATGAACATCATTTTCTAACCACTTAATAAAAGCCTTATAGTAAAACAAAAACTGTTTTTAATGTAAGGCAAAGCCCCTTTAGGGATTTAGGGTATGCAAAAGATCAACTGGGGTATTATCGGTTGTGGCGATGTAACTGAAATTAAAAGCGGTCCTGCTTTTAACAAGGTTGCCAACTCTGCATTGGTTGCAGTCATGCGCCGTAATGCGGCAAAAGCTGCCGATTATGCAAAGCGCCACCAGGTGCCACGCTGGTATGATGATGCCGATCAGCTCATCAACGACCCGGAAGTGAATGCCGTTTATATTGCCACACCACCCTCATCACATGAGCAATATGCATTGGCTGCAATTAATGCAGGCAAGCCGGTATATGTTGAAAAGCCCATGGCGCTTAATTATACTGAAGCAAAAAATATGGTAGCAGCAGCGGCAGCCAACCATGTAAAACTGGTGGTAGCGCATTACCGCAGGGAATGGCCGCTGTTTAAAAAACTACAAGAACTGGTTGAAGCAAAACTGATCGGCGATATTCACCTGGTGAGACTTGCTTTGTATAAAACTGCTTTTACAAAAGACCAACTTTCTAACGAAAGCCTCGCCTGGCGGGTTGATCCGGCCATTGCCGGTGGCGGCATCTTTCACGACCTGGCGCCGCACCAGCTTGATATACTGTATCATATTTTTGGGCCCGCAAAAAATATAAGCGGCATGGCTATCAACCAGGCCGGTAATTATAAAGCCGATGATATGGTGGCAGGAAATATGCTGTTTGAGAGCGGCATCGTCTTCAGTGGTGCCTGGTGTTTTAATGCACATGAACAAACTGATCATTGTGAGATAATCGGCAGCCATGGAAAGCTGCAGTTCAGTTTTTTTGGAGGCGGAGGTATTGAGTTGTTTACCGGCAACACAACCACTGTTTACGATTTTGATGCACTGCCGCACGTGCAGCAACCCATGATAGAAAGAACGGTGCAGTATTTCCTGGGCAATGCAACAAATCCCTGCCCGGGTGAAGCCGGGGCAGAAGTGATGCGTTGGATAGAAGAGTTCGTGGCTGTAAAATGATTTTGCAGACGGCTTGTATTTACCATAACATTCCTTTAAATTGTATGTTAAACTATTCACCATGAAAAAAATAATTTCATCCATCTTCCTTTTATGTATTGGCTTTACTTATTGCATGGCACAGGAAACTGTGGATATGGCAATGATGCAAAAGATAAAAGACGAGGAAAAGACCAATTCGCAGATCGCTATGATCGCACACAATCTAACCGATGTGTGTGGCCCACGGCTAACCAACTCACCGGGATATAACCGTGCACTGGACTGGGTTACAGAAATATGCAAGCAATGGGGATTACAGAATGCAGGGCGGGAAGCCTGGGGTGAGTTTGGCAAAGGATGGCAAAATGAGATCGGCACGCTGGCATTGAAAGTTCCCTATTACCAGGATATTATTGCTTACCCCGTTCCCTGGTGTAAAAGCACAAAAAAATCGGTGAAGACAGAGCTGATCATGCTGGACGAACTGGATTCGGCTTCTATTACAAAAGCCGGCGCTTCTTTAAAAGGAAAGATCGTAATGATCAAGCCCGGAAGCACCAATATACCCGACGCATTTAAGGCTTATGCCAGCAGGTTTGGAGATACCAGCCTGGATAATATTGGTGAGAAATACATGGTTGACCGCAAGCAGATGGAAAGCTTTTTGCCATTCATCAAAAGTGAATATTACAACAAGCTTTACCTGGAAAAAATGGGCGCTGCCGCTTTAATACTCAGTGGGCGCAATAACCGGGATGGCACCGTGTTTGTTGATGGCGGCACCGGTTATGCAAAAGGTTTTGAAGCTACACTGCCCGAAATGAAAATCGGCAGGGAAGACTACCTGAAGCTGATGCGGCTTTTGAAGGATAATAAAAAAGTGGAAATGGAGATCAATGTGCAGAACACATTTTACAGTGATGATCTGAATGGCTACAATGTAGTTGCCGAAATACCCGGAACCGATCCAACCCTTAAAAGCCAGGTAGTAATGCTGGGTGGCCATTTGGATAGCTGGGCTGGTGGTACCGGTGCCACAGATAATGGTGCTGGCTGCATTGCAACCCTGGAAGCGATCCGCATTTTAAAGGCATTGGGTGTGCAGCCAAAGCGTACCATACGTATTGCCTTGTGGGGAGGAGAGGAGCAAGGCCTTTTCGGAAGCTTTGGTTATGTAAAAAAACATTTTGGCGATCCGGCAAACATGCAGCTATTACCAGAGCAGGCCAATATTTCTGCTTATTACAATTTAGATAACGGCAGCGGTAAAATACGGGGCATTTTTGCCCAGGGTAATACTGCTGTACGTGAAATATTTAAAGCATGGCTGGCACCTTTTGCCGATATGGGTGCTGCCGGCGGTGTTACCCTCAGCAATACCGGCAGTACCGATCATATCAGTTTTGATGCAGTAGGCATACCCGGATTCCAGTTCATACAGGATCCGCTGGAGTACGAAACACGGACTCACCACAGCAATATGGACACCTACGATCACCTGAGCATACCCGACCTGCAACAGGCAGCCATAATCATAGCAGCGTTTGTTTATAATACAGCCATGCGCAATGACATGCTGCCACGTAAACCATTACCCAAGCCTGAAAAATTTGTATTTGATTTTGATTTTCCGATCTAAGGATCAACCTTGTTTAATTGGTTTAACCAGCAAAGATGAAGTAACTTTGTACCGGAATGTAAAGACGAGCTAATGCTGGTTTTTACATTCCGGTTAAACCAATATCATGTTACGGTTTTTACGATCTGGAGCAGCCTGTGCATTGCTTATGGTAAGCATGATGCATTATCTTTCCTGCAAAACGACCGAAAGAAAAAAACTACCCGATCATTTCAGCTATGCTGCTTTTAAGGATTCCATCTTACATCAAACTACAGATACCGCATTTGAAACACAGAATATACTGGATTCTTCTGTGTATAACCCTGCAGCAGACACAGTAATTCCACTGCTACAAAAATACGATAGCCTTTGGCGCAGCGATATAGCCGTAATGCAGAAAATTGATACGCTGATCAAACTCTGGAAAAAAACAGATAAGTACAGCGAGGAGGAACTGGAAGCCATAAAAGTAAACCAGTCGATCCTGGATTCCTTTCTTAATAAAAGTCATGCCCTGGAACATAGCGGCTGTAAAGAAAAAGAATGCCTTGTTTTTGCAGAGATCATTAAATCCAAGCAGCTCCTGTATTTATACCTGGATGGCTCACTGATAGACAGTTTTGCTGTAAGCACCGGCATGCCCGGATATGAAACGCCGGCTATGAGTGTAAGGCCGCAGGGGCCTTTGTTTACCAAATACAAATCCAAAAAATTTCCGGGCGGCAACTATATGGGATTGGGTAATATGCCTTACGCTGTTTTTATACGTGGGGGTTATGCCATTCATGGAACTACCGCAGGAAATTTTAAAAAGCTGGGAACCAAAGCCTCTCATGGCTGCGTACGACTGCACCCGGTAAACGCAAAAATATTGTATGAACTGGTGAAGCGGATAGGAACCAACTACACCTGGGTAACCATAAAAGAATAGGGTGCATGTAAATTCCTGTTGCAGTATCTGGTTTTTCAAGATTATTTTTACTAAAATTTTATGTTGAAAGATCCATTCATTCATATGCAGCCTGTTTTACAAAACAGCCTGGTACATGCCCGGCCATTGCAGCTGGCTGATTTTGATGCGCTTTACAAGGCTGCATCCGACCCATTGATATGGGAACAGCATCCCAACAAGAACAGGTGGCAGCTGAAAGATTTTGAGAATTATTTTACCGGTGCCATGCAATCGGGCGGGGCTTTGCTGGTAAGCGATGCAGCCACAGCAGAAGTTATCGGAAGTTCCCGATACAGCGATCATAAGCCCGAGACCAACAGCATATCCATTGGCTATACTTTTTTTAAACGCAGCCATTGGGGCCGGGGTTATAATTATGCATTAAAACAAGTAATGCTTGATCACATTTTTAAGTATGTTGATGCCGTTACATTTTATATCGGTGCGGTCAACAAACGGTCGCAGATCTCCATTGAACGCTTTGGCGCTGTTAAAACCGGCGAGGCAGAAACGGCCTATTTTGGCGAAGCACCCAAACTGGATTATATCTATTCCATAACCAGGGAGCAATGGCCGGTATTAAAACAGGCCAGGAGTTGATACTACCGGGCTTTTCAAAACCTTACATATACTTACTGCACTGTTGGATGCTTGCTTGCAACCAGTTCCACATCAAAAACCAATATTGAATTTGGAGGTATCCCTTTTGGATTTGCCGGGCTACCCGGCCTGCTTTGGGTACCGTAAGCAAGGGTAGAAGGTATGTAGAAAAATGCCTTTGAGCCGGGCTTTAAGTAAGTGATCCCTTCTTCCCATCCTTTGATAACCCTGCCCTGGCCAAGTACAAAATTAAGTGGCTGCACATGCATGAAAGCGCTATCAATATTACTGTCAAAAATGGTTCCGTCTAAAAATGTGCCCCTGTAATTCATGATAACCGTATCGCCCGGCATGGCCTGTGGCCCGCTGCCTTCCTGCTGTATACTGTAATACATACCCGATGCTGTTTTGATGGGCACAATATGCTTGCTGTTAAAATAATTCTTCAATGCTATATCATCATCCAGCAACTGCCTGCTTTCATCCGTTTTTTGCTTCACATTCTGGTCCTGCATTATTTTGGCAATTTCGGCCTGCTGCTCTTTTTGTTTTTCTTCTTTCGATTTGATAGAAACCAGCCGGATATTGTACTGGATCTTGTCACCGGGCTTAATGTAATCAGGCATTTTCTTTTTGGAGTATTCAAACATAGGCTGGGCATCTACCAGGCAAATAACACTATCGCCGGGTGTCATCAGCATCAGCACATCAGCAATATCGCCTTTAAATGCAGGTTTACTGATACTGAAAGCTCCTGGTTTTCCTTTGTTCACTTGCGCCGTGTTATACATGAACCGGTTATTGCAGATGGCGATCATGCGTAACATCACATCATCTCCTTCCTTTGGATGCGGACTGGTTGGCTTGTTCTCAACAAAAACATATTTTAAAGAAGGGTTAATGGTAGTAAAATTATACACCGGCCTGGCAGCTGCTACCACAGGAGGTGGCACAGGAACAGGTTTGGGCTTTTGTGCTGCTGCAAACAGGGTTACCAGGCTGGCTAATAAAAAAGAAGTGGTTTTATTGTACATGTTTTCCTGATTTTTATAAACGGTTTAAAGGTTCATTTAAATAAATCATAAAAACAAAAATAAAAAAATGTTTGTTTTTTGGATCTTAACCGGAAGTTAATGTATCATACAGCAGCTGGTATTCATAAAAAAAGGCAGACCAGGTCTGCCTTTTACAATCAACATACAATATTTATTTTTTGCTACGGGTTAGCCACCAGCCAAGCCATAAACCTGCAATGCCCCATTCAAGCAAAGCATCTGTAAAATGAGCCATCAGGTCAAAACTGCCATACCAGATATGCATGGTGTAGGGTGCATTTAAAAATACAATGATACCGGTACCGATGCTACCTATTAATACAGTGCCAAAGGAGGGTGACGGAATTTTAGCCAGCAGCCAGCAAAGCAGCCAGATAATAACAATATCAACCAACAGGCTTCTGGCCATGTTCATATACATTTTGTCCATGCCCGCCATGCTCTTATGATACACCACCTGCGCCCAGGGTTTGCCAACCATCCCTTTCATTTGCTTATCCATTTCTTCGCTGGAAATACCTGGCTTATAGCCTGGCATAAAATAAGATCCGTCTTCACCCAGCTGCGTACCCAGGTAGTTGAGTATGCTATCGGCCTTGGGTGTGTAGCGTTGTGCAGAGCCGTGCAGGTTTAAAGGCCCCCAGGAAAGAAACTGAATAAGAAAAACCAGTATGCCGCCAACAACGGCACCAATAATGTTCTTTTTCATACAATTAGGTTTGTTTAATAAAAAACAAAATAGAAAAATTATTCAGCATTTAAAAACATCCAGGCCCATTAAAATATTAATTTTAACCCACTATGTTCTTATTCTCCGATCAACATATCAGTTTTGCCACGCCTGCTGATATTATTGCAATACGGGATCTTCTTAATGCAGCCTATCGTGGCGAAAGCTCAAAACAGGGCTGGACAACAGAGGCCGGGTTGATTGCAGGCGAAACCCGTACCAATGATGACATGCTTTTGGCTGTGCTGGAACAGGCCGGCAGTGTAATACTCATCTATAAAGAAGAAGATGATGTGATTACAGGCTGCGTAAACCTGCAACTACATGGCAACAGGCTTTACCTGGGCATGTTTGCAGTATCGCCATCATTGCAGGGTGGGGGCATAGGCAAAAAAATATTGCAGGCTGCAGAGGAATATGCTTTGCACCGGAACTGCCGTTTTATTTACATGTCGGTAATTTCCCTACGTACAGAATTGATTAGCTGGTACAAGCGCCATGGCTATGCAGATACCGGTGAAAGAAAAGCTTTTACGGAAGATGGCATTACCGGTAAACACCTGCAACCGCTTGAGTTTATGATACTGGAAAAGGCCCTGCACTAAAAGTGTGAAACATGCAACCTGTTCTACAAATTGTGTAACAGATCATTTAAAAAACAATCTCAACTTTACAAAGTAAATCATCGTTAACACAATGGTTTTCTCATAAGCAGTTAGTTTTAGTTTAAAGCCTCTTTGTAAGAAGGGGCTTTGAACTTTCCGGTATACTGTGGCCGAAACGATAAATTTCCGTTACACTTTATATCGCTTTATTCGTAGATTGAGTTGGTATGGAAAATTTTAAAGTTGTTATTTTCATCATGGCCATCCTGATCAGCTTAACAGCGATCGTAAATAAAAGAAAACTACCTTTTCCTGTTATTCTCGTATTTGCCGGTTTGATCATTGGATTTATACCGCAACTCCCCAACCTGGAACTGGATCCTGATGTTGTTTTTGTGATCATGCTTCCACCATTGTTATTTGATGCGGCTTCCAAAACCTCCTGGCTTGAATTTAAAACATCCATCAGGCCCATATCGGCACTGGCCATCACCCTAGTTTTTTTTACAACAGGCGCTGTTGCCATAACAGCTTATTACCTGATACCTGGTTTTACCTGGCCATTGGCGTTTGTACTGGGTGCTGTTATCTCGCCACCGGATGCGGTTGCAGCATCGGGCATCATAAAAGGGCTTGGACTCAATAAAAAAGTAATTACCATACTGGAAGGAGAAAGCCTGGTAAACGATGCTTCGGCATTGATCGCCTATCGCTATGCTGTGCTGGCTGTTACCACCGGCACTTTTGTTTTCTGGCAGGCAGGTGTTCAGTTTCTGCTGGTATCTTCAGTTGGTATTCTTATTGGTTTTGCAACCGGCTTTTTGTTTGTGCAGGCCCATAAACGGATCGAAAACAACCCGCTGGTTGAAACAAGCTTAACCTTACTGGCTCCCTTTGTAGCTTACCTGGCAGCAGAGCATTTTCACATGTCGGGCGTATTGGCCGTGGTTACAGCAGGACTGGTAATATCCCGTAAATCGCCCGAGATATTTGCTTCGCAGGCAAGAATGAGAACCCGGGTTGTGTGGGATACCATCATCTTTTTATTGAATGGTTTTATCTTTATTCTCATCGGTTTGCAATTGCCCGCTATCATTAAAGACCTGGGGCGTTACCCGTTTTCAACCATACTGGGTTACGGGCTTATCATCAGCCTGGTAACCATCCTCGTTCGCATCATCTGGGTTTTTGGTGGTGCCTATTGGCTCAATTTCTTTCAGAAAAATAAAAAGCATGAAACTGCTGCCGGTAATTATTCCGATACCAGGAATACCTGGAAAAATGTAATGGTGGTTGCCTGGACAGGCACAAGAGGTGTTATCTCTTTAGCGGCAGCACTGGCTTTGCCACTGGCTTTGGATGATGGGTCTTCATTTCCTAAAAGATCGTCTATTATATTTTTAGCCTTTGTGGTAATTTTTGTAACCCTGGTGGTACAGGGCCTTACTTTACCTTTTTTGGTAAGATGGCTGAAGATAACTCCGGAAGATAATACCGATGAGGAACAGCGGGAACTGCAGCTATACCTTGCCAGCAGTACTCTGCATTTTATTGAGCATGAATTTCCTGTACAGGGCGATACCAGGTTGCAGGAGCAGTTAAAAAATAAATACGAGCAACAGATACGTAAACTGAACAAGGAGATACAACTGCACAAAAGAGCGAAATATTTTAACTATGAAGTAAAAACACCGGGCCCCGACAACCTTTTGACTGCCAAAGTAGAGATCAATAAATTTCAACGGGAACTGTTGATCAGGTTGCATAAAGACGGCGAGTTCAGCGATGAAGTGATCAGGCAGGTAGAACGAGAAATTGACATTGATGAATTAAAACTGAATCAGCAGCTGCCGAAAGAATAATATCATACCACTTTCAGCCAGCCGGTAATGCTCATGCGACTTCGGTTGGCTTTCATTACTTCATGTTCTGTTTCATCGCTTTTAAAAAGCACGGCCGTTTTGGCATGTGGCTGTATTTGCTGCATCACATCATCCCGGTACACCTGTAGCTGGCCGCCATCTGCATCTATCCAGTCCTCATTTAAATACGTGATCAGCGAAAATTTCCGGTTGTCGTTATTTTTAAACTGGTCTTTATGCCGCTTATAAAAACTGCCTGCTTCATACACGGCATAATGAAATTCATAGGCATTGATGCCGGCATAGCAGGTGCTGTTTAATCTTTCAATAAAGTCTTCGGCACGTTGCAGAAATTCGTTCTCAAAAGCATTCTCGTGCTTTTTATCAAGCCAGTATATCTTATCGCTGCGCATTTGCTGGTTGGCGTCTTTTAGTTCTTGATTACCAATACCGGCAGCTGTCATCATTTCATCCTGTTGTAACTGTAAAATATTTTGCTGCAGGCCTGCGGATAATTTTTGAGAGAGAAACTCTGCTGCAATGCCTACCTGGTCGCTGAGATAACTGTCAATTAAAAGATCGAACTGTTCATTCATGGTTGTGTTTGAACCATGTAATATAGTTCTTTAAAGATGCCGGGGATCTTTAAGTCATGCTATCCGTTAACAAACACCGTATTACTACGGGATATATGTTGGCATTTTTGGGCAAATGTTGGGAATTTGGGGTATTTGTTGGCATTTGTTGACAAATGTGGGAACCCTGAGATTGGGAGGCGTTAAATTTGTGATAGTAGATATTACCCGGCTGGTAATAAAGTGCGTGTTAATTTGCTGTGTTGGCACCGGCCGGAAAAAAATGTACCAAAAAAAAATCAGCAATTTGTACCAGGTACAAAATGCCGGTTTACAAAATGGGTACAAAAAATAAAATAAAAAAATTGGTACAAAGGATCAGGATCTAAACGCCGGCCTGTTGTTTTCTTACATATTTGGTAAGAATAACGATCTGCTGGCCTTCAACCCGTCCTTCTATTTGTTCGGTATTGCCTTCCACAATGCGGATATTCTTTACAACCGTTCCCAGTTTGGCAGTAAGGGTAGAGCCTTTAACATCCAGTGATTTGATAAGTACTACTGAATCGCCGTTTTGTAAAACGTGGCCGTTGCTATCCTTATGCAGTTCTACGCTTCCGTCATTTTCATGATCGCCGGTGGCTTTGGCCCAGGCCAGGTTTTCGTCGGTAAGGTAAAGCATATCCAGGCTTTCGCTGGCCCAGCTTTCGTTGCGCAGGCGGTTCAGCAGGCGCCATGCAGTAACCTGCACCGGAGCAAATTCACTCCACATGCTTTCTGTCAGACATTTCCAGTGATTACTATCCAGCTCTTCTTTTTTTTCTATCTGCGCCAGGCATTTACCACAAACCAGTATGCTGGTATCGGCCGATAAACCATCCTGCGGGGGCACTTCATACAGTTTCAATCCATCAACAGATTTGCACAGCTCACATTGGTTGCCGCTGCGTATGGCTACTTGTTCTTCTACTTTCATACCGGTAAATTTGCGCAAATGTAAATAATTGAAAACAGAATTGCCCTTTTAATTAGTGCTGTTGTATTGTATGCCTTTTTTTATAATGGCAGCTATCCGTTTCTTCCAGATTTCTTCGTCCTTTTCATCATAGTTGACGTAAACAGCAACCCTGTCTTCCAGTATCCAGTTCAGCTGTATATATCTCATGTTGGGGTAATTGGGCAGGTGGCCCTTGATCACATACAGGTGTTCTGCTCCAATCATATAAGCCGTGTCAATACCCAGGCCGCCTTCTTCTACATTTCTTTTATCCCTGTTATAGAACAAGGCTGTGTTGTAGTTATTTTTTGCATCAATACTAAAGCCCTGCACTTCAATACTGGTAAAGGATGCAGAATCTTTCCTGAGTACAAATTTATGCTGCGCTTTTACGATGGACTGGTTACTAAAATCTTCTTTAAACTCCTGCAAAGGCAGCAACACACAGTAAGCGATCATTTCATGATTGCAAAATGGCTGCAGGTCATTTGCAGGAAGATTGGTGTCAATTGGTTTAATTACTGAAGCTGAACTATCTGCTTTCAACGACCTTCTTTTCGAATTGTCTTTCGGATCGTGATCGTAGTATTTACCCGTTTGATTGCAGCTTAATACAATAAAGCAGGCTAAAGCAATGGCTGCTATGCGCACGAGCATGATTATTTTTTGCTGATAAATGTAAAGGGAAATACGCATGGCATAAAAATTATTTGTTGGCGGCTTTGGTTATTTTTACTTTTTATGAGCATGACACTGAAAGAAAAAATATACAACCATTACCTGCAGTTAATACAGGATAAAGTAAGCATGCTGCAAAAAGTATTGGACGACCTGAAAGAAAGCGGCGCCAACGAAACCAAAAGCACCGCAGGCGATAAGCATGAAACAGCCCTGGCCATGCTGCAGATTGAGCAGGCCAATACCCGGGCCCAATTACAGGAAGTGTTAAACCAGCAGGCTGCATTGGAAAAAATAAACCCTGCATTATCTGCGGAGATGGTTTTAAACGGCAGTCTTGTAAAAACCGATCGGGGTTATTTGTTTGTAAGTATTGCATTGGGAAAAGCGATGGTAGATGGTATTGCTGTTATAGCGCTTTCGCCACAATCTCCGCTGGGGCAGAAGTTGATGGGGTTGAAGGTGGGGGAGATTGGGAGTGTTAATAATACAAGCTATTTGATAATTGGTATTGAGTAGATGTTGTTGACTTTATGATATTGAAGTGAATTGTATTTGCGCTACTTGTATGGATAGCGCATTGCTTGTTAAAACATTGACGAGCAAGCAATATGTAAATATTGTTTTATGCAAAATGTGGGATATATTAGCGGAAATACAGAAGTTGGCAGCAATTTTTAAACACTTTCATTTTAAAACTATCTATGACTAAATCTTATCATAAAAAAACCTTTGTGTCAATCTCCCTGCTATTTTTAATTGCTGGAGTGTTCGGACAATCAAATAAGAAAATTGCAGACCTCAAGAAGGTATTACAAAGCTCAGATTCAATAGTTTTGATTAAGCACAAAACTACTTGTGATTATATGCCAATGATTATATCTGATATTGAGGTTGCTGACACCTCTATAGACGGAGTAAAAAAATTAAAAGAAAAACGACAAAGCTGTAGACTTTTAAAAAATGGCAAAATCAATTCCGACATCTCAATAAATTCAAAAGTTATTTCTTCCGAGATTAAGTTACAATTAATAAAAATTTTAACTACGCCCAAACTAAGCAAAAATAATGAAGACGAATTCAAGAACTTACCATTAACAACTCAGACGATAGCAATATATGCAAAGAACAAACTTCAATATATAGACATTGATTTTGCAGGCAAGCAACTTTTTTGTTCTCAGAATATACATATTTCAGAAAAGGATTTTGACATTGACAAGTGGAATAAATTGGAGTCTATTTTTGTAAAACTTGATTTGATAGATAAAGTAGAATAAAACAGCCACCAACATTGTTCGTCTAAGCGGGGTTTTCGCAAACACTCTGCATTTACTTTAATACCATAACTGCGAAACCCCGCCGTTGGAATGATCTTGCTTAATTAAACTGTCACTGCATCTTTATTAAGAAGTGGCAGTAATTTATTGCAGCAGTATTACACATCGGGGTTTCACGTAAGAGGATTAATTATTACAGAGTAAGCTTTTCGCCGGCGTAGTTGTTCCCATTAACACCCGCCACAACCGTGAACCGCCGCCGCCTCGTCTCCCGACGAGCGGCGATAAAATTAGAAGCTGCAGTTTTTGCCCAACATCCTCACCCCACCTCAAACCCAAACCTTATTAACCTTTTACCCAAACTCACTCTATCAGGCAGGTAGGGGTACCCCCTTAAATACTGAACTGGTTTAGTAAACAACAGGGGTAAGTTTGGGTAAAGGGGTGGCTTAATTTGGGTAAAGAGGTGGCGTAGTTTGGGTACCAGGGTGGGTCAGTTTATATACAGTGGTGGGTCGGTTCGGGTTTAAGGTGGGAAAACTCATCCCTTGGGTGGGTTAGTTTACCTTTTGGGTGGGGTACCCCACCTATATAGGTGGGGTCTGTGGGAATTTTACATCAAAAATGCCCAAAAATGGAAAATGCCAGGCTGTTCACAGCAAGGGAAAAAAGCTTCTATTTCAGTATAACTCCCGTGCCGCCACACTTGTTGCAATACAGGGTACTGGTTGTGGAGGTAGTAGTTGTTTTGCGTGTTTCAATGCCGGAGAAATAACCCCAGGGCAGGTCCTTGGTTTTGGTGCTGTAGCTTACTACGGTAATTTCGCCGGTGCCATCACATTTATCGCAGCGGTGGTATTGTTTAAGGTAGGGAACAAAACGGCCAAATTCGGGCTTCACATAAATTTTTTGCATCATCGGCACGCTAAACGGATCATCGCCCTGCTTAGGACGCCACATGGTATATTCGTCCTTTTCGCAATTATAGCTTTCCATTATTACCAGTGCGTTTTTGTAAACATAGGTAGTGCCCCGGCTTTGTTGGGCATCATAGATTTTTTGTTTGCACTCATCTTCTTTGCTGCGGTATGTTTTCACCGGCGTGCTGTTGGCTGCTGCCAGGCGTTCTGCCGCTGCCTTTTGTTCCGCTGCGTATTCGTCTTTGCGCTGCTGTGCAATTGCATCCTGGTCGGCCTGAGGCAGCATGCTTATCATCAGGTGATTGTACAGGTTGGTTTTCGTTTCCCAGGTGTAGGCTATCTCTCTTGCCAGTCCGGGCTTTCCGGCAGCACGGGTTTCCATCACCGGTTTTATGGCTTTGTAGGTAGAATCATAAAAATATCCGCCGGATAACGCATATACAGCATCGGCAAATTCCACCAGTGCCTCCCTGCGGCCCTGCATGTCGTAAGCTTTATCGAACTTTATGTAGAATTGCTGGCGCAGCGCATCAATACTTACAGGGCCACTTGCCTGTTGTTCTTTTTTTCTGCGTTGCACTTCCGGGTCAGGGTCATCAGGGCAACCCTTATACTGGCGTAATCCAGGTCTGTCAGGACAGGCATCTTCTGTATCGGGTATACCATCATGATCACGATCGGCTGTTTGTGCAAAGACGGCTGTATTGAAAAGCAGCGTGATCATGAGCAGGGATTTGGTAAAAAACTTCATTGTCTTTTTTATTAAAATTACGAGTGATTCGGAGATGAACAAATACCCTGTAACCCGTATATCGGTGTGAAATGGAAGGGGCTTTCGTCCCAGCGGGGTTTTCGCAAACTTGCAGCATAAACTTTAATACTATATCTGCGAAACCCCGCTGTCGGCAGGGGCTTGCTCAATTAAGCTGTCACTGCATCTTTATTAAGAAGTGGCAGTAATTTATTGCGGTAGTATTACACATCGGGGTTTCACGTTAGAGACTTATTTATCGGAGAGCAGGCTGTGAAAACCCCGCTGGTACGTAAACTCAAACTTTAGACATTCCGGTTGGTGAGACAGCAACCGGTAGAGAAAGTACTCTATAATTCCTCACTTCAAAAACCGATACGTCCACTTTACCAAAAATATATTCCTTGCATTACCGCCACTGAAGGCATTGCTGAAAAGACTATTGAACACCGGCTTATCCAGTTCGCCAAAAGCATCGGGCGTATTGCCTTCCGACCATACCAGGAAGAATTCTGAACCCGGCCTGTATTCCCAACGTACAATTAAATTGGAACGGAACTGCACAAAATTAAAATCGGGCTTATCAAAACTATAATCCGTAAAACCATCCCTGTTCTCATCTACTGAATAAACTCCGTTACTCAGGCTTATCTGGCTTGCGCTGTATGGCACAAAACGATCATCATATTTTTTTGCCAATGCATTGCTGACGTATGCAAAGTGCTGGTAGGTAGGCCGGGTAATAAAAGGCTGCCCGTAATACTGCACCGTAAGATCGGGCGTAATATTGTAGCTGAGCCTTCCGGTAAAGCGGATGGTATTTTGTTTTAATTGTGCAACAATGGTGCGGTTGCTGTTATTATACTTGGCACTGCTTACAAACTGATCCTGTTTGCGCATGCTGTAACCATAACTACCGCTGAGGCTGATAGTAAGTGCATTTATGGGCACCACGGTAAGAAAAAGTTCTGCATTACTGAAATTGAGTGTGTTATTGGTTCCCCAGAATTTGAACAGGCCAATACTGGCATAAAATTTCTTACGGTAATCGCTGCTCAGGTTATAGTTCCAGCCCAATCCGGCAGGGCGACGCATGGGCCCGGCACCCCTGAGCGCATTGTTGGAAACATCATAGGGATTCCAGGTAAGGCTGGTGTAGCTTTGCCAGTTGTTCTTTAAGGTGGCATTGGCGTTGGCATTGAACTGCACATACAAAAGCTTTCCGCCAAAATCCCAGCGCAGCCAGTGATTGTAATTTACCTGCGCCCTGCGGAAAAAAGAAAAAGGTTTTTGATACGATATGCCGGCCCAGGTAAAATGATTGATCTCATCGGCAGTAAGCATAAAGCCGATATCATTTAATTCCAGTTCAGGCGAACGGAAGGTTACCCCCGTTTCAAACTTAAATACCTGGCCCATTTTACCGGCCTTGCCACCCAGTTTTCCAAAACGAATGGTGCCGCCGGTTCCGGTTAAAGAGGTACGGTTGCTGTCTAATGTAAATTCTGTGGCACCCGGTCTTTGAAAAAGATGTTCAAAAGAAGTTTGTGTGTTTAGAATGACATTTTTATTTCCCTGCACATTGCTGTACACCACATTGCCACGCACAAACCAGGTTTGATTTTTCCAGTAATGTAAAAAATCAATACCGGCAGAGTAGGCGCTGCGGTGCAGGATATCATCCAGTCCATGCTCACGGTTTACGGCCGTAAAAATGCCCCCGATAATGGTATTGCCCTTATCAATATCTTTCTGCAGCCTGCCCACAAAATAATCAGTAAGCGGTTCCACCAGTTCTTTTCTGCGTTTGCCATTATTATCGATGGTTGCTTTTTCACGCTCGGTAACACTTTCCAACACACCAATGCTCCAGCCTTTTTTTGTTTTACCGCTGAATTTGGCAGCACCCAGTATGCTGGTATTCTGCGGGTATTTTACATACTCGCCGGCAACCGTATTGGGGTAACCATGTGGCGAACTGCCCACACGCCTGGAATAGAATAACAGGTCGGAATCATAGTCTCCGCCTGCTTCTGAGCCGGTAAGCTGGTATTCAAAAATATTACGGCTCTCAATAAAGAAGGGCCTTTTCTCATCAAAGAAATTCTGAAAGCCATCAATGCGAACCTGCGATGGATCGGCTTCTACCTGTCCAAAATCAGGGTTTACAGTAAAGTCGAGGATCAGGTCGTTGGTTACAGCCACTTTTCCATCAACGCCACCGGTAACTTTCACGTCTGTGCCATCTGCAAAGGGATTGCCGGGTTCTTTTTTATACTTGTCAACCTGCGCAGTTACATAGGGTGCTACTTCCACCTGGCGGTGAAAAGGAATATCATTGAGGCCATGCAGTTCACCAAAATTACTTACCCATACGCCGGTACTTTGCGGAATGAATTGCCAGGTGGATCTTTCTTCTTTGCGGAAGATGCGGCGCATTACCTGTATGCCCCATACTTTTTCTTTTTCGTTTCCATAACGCAGCTGGCTTAAGGGAATTTTTATTTCTGCCGTCCACCCGTGTTTGTTGATGGCGGTTTTTGCAAACCAGATGGGGTTCCAGTTCTCATCCCAGTTGTTTCCGTTATTGCTGATGAATTCATCGCCCCGCACTCCCGAAACTGAAGTGGTGAATGAAAATCCTGTTCGCTGATCGTGGTAACTGTCGATATTGATCTCCACAAAATCGCCCGGAAAATCATCGCGGCGGGCCATGCGCTTTTCAATTAAGTTGGGTGTACTGTCAATACAATCGTAAGCAACATACAGGAATTTATTATCGTACAATATTTTAAAGCGGGTAGGCTGGGAGGGAGCTTTGCCCTCATTGGGTTGCCATTGTGTAAAATCGCCACCCCATTCTACCAGGTTCCAGGCTTCCTCATCGGGCACGCCGTCTAAAGTGATGGTTTTGCCAGCCAGGCGTTTGGTGTCGTATCTTTTTTTGGGTATGGTAGTATCTGAGTAATTGCCTGCAAATGCAGTATGGCAAATAAAAAGAAGGCAAATAATAAACAAGCAGTTTTTAAACATGCTGCAAGCTACTTATAGTTTCTGCGCTTGTATTTTGAAAATACGACAGCGGTTCATTTCAGCGATGTGCGGCTGTGGAAGCGGCTATTAATCGATATCGCCCAGCCCGAATTTGTTGCCGATCTTTAAAAAAGCAAAGGCAGTCGTTTTTTCAGCTCCTTTCTTTTTATAGCTCACCAGCAACACATGCCAGGTTCCTTCCGATTCTTTTTTAGTAAGATATTTACTGATTGTATAGCCGGCACTGTCCTGGTTGGCAGTTCTGTTAATGCGTTCACAAACATCATCAACCCCCTTCTTTTCATATTCATTGGTATAATCCGACATGGTTTTCCAGGCACGTTTTTTATCATCGCCCCGGTAAACAATATAAGGAGCCGCTTTATAGAATGTGCCCAGTTTTTTTACCTGGGGATCTGTAAAATCTACTGTGCGGCAAATGAGCAATAGTTCATGCAGGGTTTTTGCAACCTGTATGGAATCAGACTTATTTACCTGTGCCTGCGCATCCCGGCTAAGTAAAGCAGCAAAACAAAAAAGGATGGGGTAGATCAGTTTCATAACATCGCCATCTGGCTGTTTTATTTAAAAGAAAGTGGTAGTTTTAAACAAAAAACGATGACTAAATATAATACATTCCTTCTTCTTTTTATAGCATCTTCCATTGCCATGATCGTATTCCTTGTGTTTTACCTGCAGGCCATTTTTGGATTGGCTATGAACATGGATGAGTTTGACAGGCATCATCCCAATCCGATTACATTACTCACCACGATCTTTAGTCCGCAGGTAATAATATCAGGTGCAATCATGACTTTCAGCAGCCTGGCTTACCGCATACTGGGCATTGTACGGGTGGCTAAAAACAAAACAGTAGCGGATGGTGAAAAAGCACTTTGGATCATTGGCTTTATCATTATGGGTTTTGTTACCGGCATTGTGTTTTTGGTAATGGCCAGGGGGCGGAAATTTGTATAGTGAGCCATTGATCAAAACAATCCTAACTGAACAGGCTTCAGCATTTTTATTTCCGGTGCGGCAAAACCTTCGCTGGTTATGGTAAAAACCGGTGTGGCTTCATAGCGGGAAGCCACCGTTATTTGTGTACCGTTTGCATGTTCATTGAACAAAGCTGCCACCATTTCGGGCGAGTTATTTTCTTTTGACAGGTGCGACAAAAGCAGGTGCGACAGAAAAGGGGAGCGGTGTTCAATAAAAAGATCCAATGCTTCTTTATTGGAAAGATGCCCCTCGCCGCCACGTATGCGGTTCTTCAGGTGCAAAGGATATTTTCCTTGCTCCAGCATGACTGCATCATAATTGGCTTCTAAAAAAACAGCATGGCATAATTTAAAATGCCTGATCGTTTCTTCACATACATTCCCGATATCGGTAAAAACGCCAACGGTAATTCCCTGGTAACTGATGGTAAAACTATGCGGATCAGCAGCATCATGGCTTTTTAAAAACGGATTAACCAGCAGATCTCCAATGGCGACAGTTTCATTGGCCTTAAAAGTTTTACTGATATGGCTGATAAGTCTTGGCCCGTATTTGGCTGTTTTGGTTGTAATGTAAACCGGCAGGTTGTATTTGTTGGCAAGTGTGGATACTCCTTTGATATGGTCTCCATGTTCATGCGATACAAAAATGGCTTTTACCGTCTTCATGCTAAGCCCAAGCTTCTGCATGCGCTTTTCAGTTTCACGGCAGCTGAGCCCCACATCAATCAGAACAGCTTCTGTTTTGGTTCCTACATAATAGCAATTACCGTTGCTGCCCGAGTTTAATGATGTAAAATATAAAGCCATGATTACTGCAAAGAAAACAATTATTACCTGAACTCAGTTTCGATTTACATAAAAAACGCCACCATTTTGTAAACAAAATAAGTGGCGTTAAAGTATAGCCAGAACCATCTTAAATCCTATCCATTTCTTCTTCGTCCTCCGTTGCCCCTGTCGGCACGCTGCAGATTTTCATCTGATCGTGGTGCGGCATTCATATTCTCTCCCCGGCGTTCCATCCTGCGCTGCTCTATTACCGGAGCCGATTGCTGCTGTACCGGCCTTTCTGCCTGTTGTCTTTGCGGCTGCTGGGGCCTTTCGTTTTGCCGGGGTTGCTGCTGGTTGTTATTCTGCTGATCATTATTCCTGTTCCACCTGTTTTCATTCTGCCTTCTTCCGGGTGCATTATTTTCATCTGTTTGAGGAGTATTATTTGCATCTCTTTGAGGCCTCCTGTTCTCAATAACCGGCGGAGTGCCTGTAGTATTATCCCTGTTTTGCTCCATATTTCTCCTGCGGGAATAATTGTTATCATTGCCGGCACCGTTGTTCTGCTGGTTAGCATTGTTATTCCTTCTCCAGACGGGGCGGTTGTCATTATTATTGTCTGGCCTCCTGTTTTGTTGGTCAGCAGGTTGTGCTGCGTTGCCATTTGTATTCATATCATTTCTGCGGCGTCCATAATCATTATTGCCATTATTGTTCCGGTTGCCTGCATCATTATTTCTTCTGCCATAGCCATTATTGTCATCGCTGCGGTATCTGCCATTGTTGCCACGGCTCCAGCTTCTGTCGCTGTAGTTAACACGCCTTTCTTCAATGCGGTTGTTGGTATACCTTTCTACTTCTCTTCTTTCGGGTCCTCTTACATACCTGCCCACGCCGGCCCGGCCATCATAATAATTGTTGATCACCACGGCATTCCTGAAATTGTTGTTCCTGCTGTATGGCTGGCAATAGCGATATACTTCACGTTCGCAGATATTGCGGCGTGGTACAAAATACCAGCGGTTTGAAGCGATAGAACCAAACGATACATTGATATTAACACCATAGCCAAGTGGTGCCCAGCCATAGTAATCATCCACACTGCTCCAGCTTACCCAGGCCGATGCCCATTCATATCCCGGTATCCACATCCATCCGTAATAAGGGTCTTCTTCCCAGCGTCCGTAGTGAAAAGGAGCCCATCCCCATTCGTAATCCGATATCCACGACCAGCCATAATTGGTATATTCCCAATGCCCGTCGGTGTAATAGGGTTTAAAGTTCACATCATCATATATCCATACCTGGCCAAACCTGGGGTTGTAAACCCAACGGCCATAAGGACTCAGTTCCCGCTGAAATGTATTGAAGTCAACATTCACAGATACAGACTGTGCTTTTGTTTCAGTTACCGGGGCAAAGCTCAGGATGGCTAAAACCAAAATGAAAGTAAATTTTACAGTTTTCATGATTTGTATATTTAGATACTGAGTTGGGTACAAACCAGGTGCTACTGATTGTTAATGATTAGTAAAGTTTGTTAATTAAATGCTATCTCAAAGCAATGCCATACTAACTGCTCACCGGGCCGTGCTGCATAATTATTATGAGCGGTTATTGGCTTGTATCAACAAATAGGTACTTTGAACTATAAAATAAACGCCATGAAGAAGATATTCACTGTATTACTGTTTATGACCATTGCCGGCAGCCTGCACGCACAGGATAATAAAGTGCTGATAGAAAAAGCCTGTATGGATTATATAGAAGGATTTTATGAAGGAGATACTGCAAAGCTTGGCAGGAGCCTGAATCCGGCCTTATTTAAATCGGGTTACTGGCTGGATAAAAAGACCGGCAAATATGCACCCGACGGCAATATGACTTTTCAGCAGGCCATTGATTATGCCAAACGGGTATTTGAAAAAAAGAAATTCGCAAAAGCAGATGCACCCAAAAAAGTGGAAGTGCTCGACATCATGAACACCATTGCCGCAGCAAAAGTAACGGCCTGGTGGGGAGTTGATTACCTGCTGCTGGCAAAGCAAAATGGTCAATGGAGAATAGATGAAGTATTGTGGGAAGGCCCATTGAAAAATTAATCCTGCCCAGGTCATACAAATTTCAATTAGATTTATCCTTTGCAAAGCCTGTATTTTATATGAACCCGGAACTGGTAATTGAACAAACAAAAAAATGGATCAGCCAGGTGGTGATCGGTTGCAACTTTTGCCCTTTTGCTGCCAGGGTGGTAAAACAGCAGTCTGTTTTTTACAGGGTTGAACCCGCAACAACAGCCAATATATGCCTTGAAACATTTGTCCAGGAATTAACCCGGCTTGATGATGATGAAAGCATCGAAACTTCTTTCCTCATCTTCCCGAATGCTTTTACAGGTTTTGATGATTACCTGGATATGGTTTCGGTTGCAGAAAAGCTGTTAACACAATATGACTATGATGGCATATATCAGCTGGCCAGCTTTCACCCGCTATACAGGTTTGCCGGTGCGCCGGATGATGATGCAGCTAATTATACCAACCGTTCTGTTTATCCCATGCTGCACCTGCTTCGGGAAAGCAGTATTGACAAGGCCTTAGAGCATTTTACCGACCCGGAAAACATACCCGACAGGAATATCAGTTTTGCCAGGGAAAAAGGGATCCTTTATATGAAAATGTTACAGCAGTCCTGTGTGTAACAGCAACTGTTTGTATTGTCTACGATTTAAATTTAATAGAGTTGATGATCTGTTTGGCCACAGCTGCAAAATTATCGCTGCTTTTTAAAGATGTATAAGTTGCCAGGTACAGCCTGTTCTTGTAAAAACAAAGCCTTTGTATGATGCGTACAGCAGTAGGATCTTCTCCTTTTGTATTTCCGGTATAGGTTATTTCAACGGCATCAATGCCATCCCATTTCAGTTCCGTCCTCGATTCTTCTTCAAAATTATTAAACGATGTTTTCACATTATCGATCACTTCCTGTATCACTCCTTTTATTTTTAAAGTAGTTCCAAACGAAGGGTCGGAAGATACGATTACATTGATATTTTCGGCAAAAGCATCATCCTTGCTTTCGGATGGGGAAGTAAAAAACACCTTTTTATCTTCCTTTATTTTGTTAACCCAGTCTGCAGGATATCGGGCCGTAAATAAAATATCAGCCTGGTCAAAGGTTTTCCAGTTTTGTGCAATTGCACTAAAAGGTAATAGCAGGAGTAATACTGTTATACAGCGGATCATGGTTCTTTATTTTGAGAGTAAGGTATATAATAATAATGATAGACAGATAAAATAAGCTGGGATTAAGTTTTACTTTTACAAAATAAATATAGCTTATGAAATTACTGTTTAGCGTTATTGCTACTGTTCTGTTTTCCGTAACTGCAGTTTGCCAGGCCGGCAAAGCAAAAAATACAGTTGCTGATGCAGGCAAACCCATACAGGTTGTGGAAGTATCCTGCGGAAAATGTAAACTGGGGCTTGCCGGCAAAACCTGCGAGATGGCAGTGCGGATCAATGGTAAGGCTTATTATGCCGATGGCGCTCATATTGATAGTTTTGGCGATGCCCATGCACAGGACGGCATGTGCAATGCCATACGCAAA